>QWCH01002709.1_pt1 | contig 21095 bp, 14 predicted proteins | sample 1972671 | NCBI WGS metagenome assembly QWCH01 (sample SAMN09866713, study PRJNA288562) | Human gut metagenome isolate term3_stool, whole genome shotgun sequencing... | isolation source: gut | host: Homo sapiens | place: USA: California | reverse complement strand
ATTGATGGCGAAAATTTATGCAGCCCTGATCCGCAAGGGTATCAAGACGCTGGACGAGGTGCCCGCCCGTCTGCGCAGCACCGTGGAAGCCCTGCTGGCGGAGGTGGAAGCCGATGCTTGAAGCCTGGTCCCGCACGCGGGACGGCACCCGGAAGCTGAGCGCAAACTTCACCGTGGCCGAGTTTGCCTGCAAAGATGGCTCGGACCCTGTGTTCGTGGACAGCAGCCTTGCCGCCCTGCTGCAGAAGATCCGCGACCACTTCGGCCGCCCCGTAGTCATCACCAGCGGCTACCGCACCGCCGCTCACAACAAATCCGTGGGCGGGGCCGCCTACAGCCAGCATCTGTATGGGCGCGCTGCCGATATCCGGGTGCAGGGCATCCCGGTGGAGCAGCTGGCCGCCTATGCAGAGACCTGCCTGCCCGGCACCGGCGGCATCGGCCGGTACCCGCCCCGGGCCGGACGGGCTGTGGGCTGGGTCCATGTGGACACCCGCCCCGCCAAAAGCCGCTGGACAGGTTAAGAAGGAGGTGAACCCAATGGAAAGCATCCTGTCCGCCCTGATCGCCGGTGCCGTGACCCTGATCGGGGTGCTGATCGCCAACAGCCGCAGTCAGGCCGTGACCGACACCAAGCTGGAAGAGCTGACCCGCGAGGTGCGCGAGCACAACAATTTCGCCCGCCGCGTGCCCATTCTGGAAGAGCAGATGAAGGTGGCCAACCACCGCATCGCCGACCTTGAGAACCATGAACAAATGAAAGAGAGGAACTGATTTATGGAACTGAGCAACAAGATCTCCGCCGCTACCCTGGCCCGCACCGCTGTGCTCCTGCTGGCCCTGACCAATCAGGTGCTGAGCGCAATGGGCAAGCCCGTGCTGCCCATCGAGAGCGCCACCGTGGAGCAGCTGGTCACCGCTGGCATCACCACCGTGGCCGCGCTCATCAGCTGGTGGAAGAACAACAGCTTCACCGCTGCCGCCGTGGCCGCCGACAGCTACATGGCCCGGCTGAAGCAGAAGCAGTGATCGCCGACTGCCCTATATAAGGTAAGAGGGCAAGGCCCCCGGAGACGCAGGTTTCCGGGGGCCTTTTTCGTCTGCAGCAGGGCGGCAGGAGAAATTCCAGCCGGTTCTTTGCCAGAAATTCCGTTCCTCAAAAAGTGGTTTTCCGCAACAATCCGCACACTCTGCACCAGTACCGCAACCGCATCATTTCACATCCGCAACAGTTTCTCTTTTTTCTGCAACAAATTCTTGTGATTTGTGCAAAATATCCAATTCAGACTTTGGAATATTTTCACAAATCATGCGTTTCTACACATTTTTTCTTGACAACCTGCACCAGAAAATGGTATAAAGGAAGCAGGATAGTATGCCTCGAAACATGTCCATTATATGGGACAGTGGTAATGCGTAAAAGACTTGACACCATTTGAAAGGAGCCATCAATCATGACGAATAAAAAGCTGAAACTCGCTGCCATGTCCGTAGCCCTGACCGCCTGTGTCGCTGCACAGCCCATGGCTGCCCATGCTGTGGAAGGCCCCGACTCTGTCGAGGATAACGCTGCCCCGCAGGCCGAACCTGTAGCCGAGAGTTCCACGCCCGCCCCCGTCGCTGAGGAAGGGGAAAAGCAGGAGAAAGTCGGAGAGCAGGAGGAGTTTACCCCCCCGGGTGAACGAAGAGGCCAAGAGCGAAGAGCAGGCCCCTGCGTTCGGCCCCGGCACCAAGACCGATGACATCATCATTGACTATAAACCTGCTGAGAAGCCGGAAGAGCCCGGCGAATCCGGTAAGGACGGCGAAACCGACGGCTCTGAGGGCTCCGGCGAGACGGACGAGACTGAGAACCCCGACGGCACCTATGTGAAGGGTGACGTGATCGACAACAGCAAGAAGGACGAAGCCACCGGCAAGGACGGCAAGATCGGCGAGGCCACCAAGGAAGAGACCCCCGACAGCTCTTCCAGCACCACCGTTGTGGACCCCGACGCCGAGGTGAAGAAGGGCGACCCCGTGGTGGGCAAGGATGAGGACGGCAACACCACCATCACCACCCCCACCGAGACCACCGGCACCCAGACCACTACCACCACCGGCACCGGCAAGGCCGATTCCTCCACCACCATCACCGACACCAAGAAGGGCGAAGAGATCAACCTCGACGACGAGCTTGGCAAGGACGTGCGTCCGGGCTGGGGCACCGGAAAGGATGCCAAGCTGGGCGACTACACCGTGGACAAGGTCGAGCCCGCCGAGGACGGCAACTCCAAGGAGCTGACCCTGAAAAAGACCAGCGAGCCAGAAACGAAGGAAATGTCCGCTGAGGATGTTGCCAAGCTGCTGGATGTGCCCGAGGGCGGCGTGGAGAAAAAGACTGACAACGAGGGCAACACCACCTATACCCTGAAAAAGGAAGAGACCTCTACCGACGAGAACGGCAACACCGTCACCCGCACCACCTACTACGAGATCACCGGCAACTCGGTCAAGACCCGCACCGAGACCACGCTGGTGCTCAAGGTGGAAAAGGGCACTGTGGATGTTGATGATAAGGACCTGACCACCAAGGTTGAACTGCCAAGCATCACTGCCAAGAACACCGACGAGACCAAGACGGATGTCATCGAGATTTCTTCGGAGAAGCTGGGCGAAATGCTCAAGGACGAGTACTATAACAACATTACCGGCGAGTATGTCTATACGGAAAACGTGGACGGCAAGGAATATACCTATAAAGTCAAGAAAACGGAAAACACCAAGCCGCTCACCCATGCGCAGTTGGCCGAGCGTCTGGGCGAGGGCTTTACCGCCGATGACAACGGCGTTTACTACAAGGGCGAAAAGCTGACCTTTGACCAGATGGATGCCGTGCGCAAGACTTTGAGTTACACCGTGGCGGTCACCGAGATCACCAAGGCCCCCGGCCAGGAAATCGGAAAGGACGAAGCCGAAACCACCGCCAAGACCGACGCCATCAAGGACGCCCTGCAGGGGGCCGCCGGGAAGTATGGCATCGACCTCACTAAGGATGAGCTGAAGGGCATTGACCTCACAGGCGGCGACCTGACCGTTATCCGGGATGGCAAGAAGTATACCTTCCACTATACTGGAGCAACCGTCACTGTTTCTGCTACCACCGCCACTGGCGAGACCACCGTGGACGGCAAGGACGCCGAGGACGTGAAGGAGACCACCGTGACCGGCACCGCCTACGTCACCAACGGCACCATCTCCTGGTCCAAGACCGATCAGGAGGGCAGCTTTACCCAATCTGTTGTTAACACTGGTTCCAGCCTCGAGGCCATGCCCCAGCGGCCTGACACCAGTCTCCCCGGTGTGAAGTACGTTAAAGAAGCTGACGGCACCGAGGTCTACACCGTGACCACCAAGAACGCCGACGGCAGCACCACCGAGACCATCTACACCTTTAAGAACGAATCTGTCACCCTCACCGATCCAGAAAAGGAAGCCGCCGCTTGGAAGGCTCTTGCCGAGGCAGAGCACAAATCGGTCGAGGAGTTGCAGAAAGAGGGCTACAAGATCAACAGCTCCACCTTCAACGAGATTACCAAAACCACCTGGACCGTGGAGACCAAGACCTCCAAGACCGAGACGACGAAGGAAACCCTTAACCAAACTCTAGTAGACGACACCTGGACCCTGGAGGGCACTACCCTCAAGACCAAGGACGGCCAAATCTACAAGAACCTAAAGCAGAACGCCGACGGCACCTACACCGCCACCAAGGAGGAGAACGGCAAGACCGTCACCTACACCTTTACCCTTGGGGAAGATAAGTCTCTGGACGACGATACCATCAAGGCTATGCTGGCTAAGGAATTCCCGGAATCTAATGGCCAGATCACTTTGGATACCACGACCAATACCGCCACCTACAAGAAGGCGGATGGCAGCACCGTTACCATCGACTACAGCAACCTGAGCAAAAAGACCCTGAAGATCGACAAATCGGTCAGTGACGCCGTCTCTGTGACAGAGACCATAAAGACCGACGCCGACCTAAAGGAAGCACAGGAAAAGCTGTACCAAGAGCTGAAGAAGAAGGTAGAATCCATTCAGCTGAAGGACGGCGAGGAGCTTTGGATCGGCGACCTGAAGATCACGGACATCGGGACCCAGAAAGAGGAGATCATCAAGCACTTTACCACGGCTGTGTCCCACGAAAATATGTCTAAGGAGGCCCTCATCAAAGCCCTGAACGCCCAGGCTGATGAGGCAAAAACGACAAAAGTGACCGTGAACCAGGGCACCAAGTATGAGGAGACACTGAACAACTACTACTCTGGCGAGTCTCTCACGCACAACCCCAAGGAGCCTCCCACGTACTGGAATGGAAAGCCAAAAGACTTGGAGCAGAGAGACGACATCACCCACCTGGACCTGGCCTCCGGTGCCAAGATGGACAAACTGCCGGATAAGAACGGCAACGTGACCCAGACCGACTGCGTGCTTCTTGCCAAGAACCAGAAGCTGGAATGGAACTACGACGCTGATAAACTGGTAAAGGGCGATGGCAACACGACCGTGGGCCTGAAGAAGCACATCTCCAAGGACACTGAGGACGGCAAGGGCTATCACTACGAGTATGACCGCCTCGATGGCAAAAACAATAACCCCGAGAAGAGTGCCTTCTACAAGCTCACCGGCACCGTGGCCTATGATGCGCTCAAGAATGACGATGGCACCATTACCGAGTTTTCCGGTTGGTTTGCCGAGGAAGAAGCCGTTAACGCCTACTTAAAGGCTGTTGGACGCGCTAACGAAAGCTACCAGACCCTCAACAAGAAGCAAAGGGAGGAGATCCTCGGCACCTATGTGGTGCCCATCACCTCCCCCGGCACCTTTGTGGATCACACCAGCTACCAGGTCTACACCAAGACTGCCGAGATGACCTCCTACGGCTACATGACCCGAGACGCCAACACCTGCGTCAACAGCACCTACAAGCGTCAGAATGGCACCTGGGGCTATGTGGGCGGCTACGATCTGATGATCAGCGACCTGGTGCAGGTCAGCGAGGGCAAGGTGGTTGGCCAGACCCAGTCCAGCATCAAGACCCTTTGGGCACCCCTGGCCGTCCGCTCCACCCAGAACCTGGAGAACAAGAGCCTGCAGCTGGACACCAAGCACACCAGCACCCCTGTGACCACGATCCAGAATCTGGGCAGCGGCTACGAGGAGAAAGGCAGCTTTACCTACGACGTTTCCTACCAGCACACCGATACCTACACCGACAACTGCAACAAGGGCGTCCAGGGTACCGGCACCGGCAAGTACAAGACCTTCACCGAGGTGCTGAGGAACTGCTTCAACGGCAAGGGCGAGACCACCTACGATGAGGGCAAAGTTTCCTACACCCACCGCACCACGGACAATGTGAACACCACGCCAGTGTCCAAGGAGACCGTGACCACCACCGACGCCCATGTGGGCTACAACTATACCTCCATCGAGACCTGCACGGTCACCGTGAACGGCGAAGAGACGGTCATCGTCCCGCCGGTCACTCCGCCGGTGGATCCCGATACCCCGGACGGCCCTGTGGAGGATGAGACCCCGGACGAAGTCGTGACCCCGGAGACCCCCGAGCTGCCGCCCGTGCAGGACGCCACCCCGGACGCTCCGGTCCTGCCGTCTGACGCGGTCCTGCCCGCTGTGCAGGATGCACTGCCGCAGACCGGCGTGAACTGGATGGCCGCTCTGGGCATGGCATTCAGCGGCATGCTGCTGATGGTCGTAGGCGCATTCACCAGCCTCAAGTACAAAGAGAAGCACTGATGCTTCCCACACCTAACGCGATCCACGTCAAGTCGTAAACGCATAGAAAGGGCCTCCCCATTCCGGGGAGGCCCTTTCGTGTTGTGTTCGGCTTATGCTTCCGCATCCAGGTACGCGTGCTTGTGCACCAGATTCCCCACGCTCATGTACTCCTTGCGGAAGGAGTAATCCTGATAAAACGGCTTGTTGCGGCCATGCTGACCGGCCGCACGGCGCACCGCACACAGCAAAAGCCGCCCCGCAGGCCGGAACTTCCGGTGCCTGCGGGGCGGCTTTTCGCATTTATGAAACGGAGGAAAACGCTCAGAGGTCTGCGCCGTTGGAGCGGATGACCTTCTGATACCAATCGAAAGAGTCTTTTTTGCTGCGGGCCAGCGTACCGGTACCGTCGTCCTGCTTGTCCACATAGACGAAGCCGTACCGCTTGCTCATCTCGCCGGTGGAGGCAGACACCAGGTCGATGCCGCTCCAGGCGATGTACCCCATCAGGTCCACGCCGTCGGACACGGCCTGCTTGACCGCCTCGATGTGACGGCGCAGGTAGTCGATGCGGTAGTCATCGTGGACACTGCCGTCAGGCTCCACCGTGTCGTGGGCACCCAGACCGTTTTCCACCAGGAACAGCGGTTTCTGGTAGCGGTCGTACAGCTGGTTCATGGTGATGCGCAGGCCCAGCGGGTCGATGGCCCAGCCCCACTGGCTGGTCTGCAGATAGGGGTTCTTCACCGAGCGCACCACGTTGCCGTCGTTCACGGCCTTGCCCTCCAGGCTGGCCGCCACGCAGCGGCTGGCGTAGTAGCTGAAGGAGATGAAGTCCACGGTGTTCTCCCGCAGCAGAGCGTCATCGCCCGGCTCGGTGTGCAGCTGCACCTGCTTTTCCGCAAACAGCTTGCGGGCGTAGCCGGGGTAGCGGCCCCGCACCTGCACGTCGATGAAGAGCAGGTTTTCCTGCTCCTTCTGCACCGACTCCCAGACGTCCTCCGGGTTGCAGGAGTAGGGGTAGAAGCTGCCGCCGGCCAGCATGCAGCCCACCTGATTGGCGGGGTCGTACTGGTGGGCCAGGCGGGTGGCCGTGGCGCTGGCCAGCAGCACATGGTGGGCCGCCTGATAGATCACCTGACTGCGGTTCTCGCCCTCCTGGAAGGCGATGCCTGCCCCGGAGAAGGGGCTGTGCAGCAGGATGTTGATCTCGTTGAAGGTGAGCCAGTAGTGCACAAGGCCGGAGTATTCTTTGAAGCAGGTCTCGGCGTAGCGAGCAAAGCATTCCAGCGTTTTGCGGCTGCGCCAGGAGCCGTACTGCTCCACCAGACCCATGGGGATATCAAAGTGGCACAGGGTGACCAGCGGCTCAATGCCGTACTTCCGGCACTCCTGGAACACATTGCGGTAAAAGGCCACGCCCTCCGGGTTGGGGGTCCGTTCATCGCCGTGGGGGTACAGGCGGGACCAGGAGATGGAGGTGCGGAACACCTTCAGCCCCAGCTCTGCCATCAGGGCGATGTCCTCTTTGTAATGGTGGTAGAAGTCCACGCCGGTGTGGCTGGGGTAATACTCCCCTGCCTGCAGCGTCGGGTGGGGCGTGCCGCCCAGCTTGACCTCCATGCGGTGGACACCGTGGGGCATCATGTCGATGTTGCTCAGGCCGCGGCCGCCCTCGTTGTAAGCGCCTTCGGCCTGATTGGCCGCAATGGCAGCACCCCAGAGGAAATTTTCGGGCAGTTTGTAATCAGACATGGGGATCACTCCTCTTCCGGGAGATCCTCAAAGCCGATCACCAGCGTCAGCACAAAGGACAGCACGATGGACAGCACCGAGATGCCGGCGATCCAGGCGATGCTCACACCGGGGTTGGCTGGGTCGATGAACTGCACGCCGGTGAGCACGCTGGGCGACACCATGGAACGGCTGGCCAGACCTGCCATGCCGGCCAGGCAGCCGCAGATAAAGCCGGTGATCAGGGAAGCGATCAGGGGGCGCTTCAGGCGCACGGCCACGCCGTACAGGGCGGGCTCGGTGGTGCCGGCGATCAGGGCAGAGGAAGCAGCGGCCAGAGCGGTCTGGCGCAGCTCGCTGTTCTTGGTCTTGAAGGCAACGGCCAGGGACACGCCGCCCAGAGACAGGTTTGCACCGATCTCAGAGGGCATAACGGTGCCCTCCATGCCGGTCTCGGAGATGGTCTGCAGGATGGTGGGGGTGAACACGCGGTGCATGCCAGTGATGACCAGCAGGGGCCAGAGGGCGCCCATGATGCCCACAGCCAGGAAGCCCAGCTTAGCCTGCACGAAGTAGACGAATGCGGAGATGCCCTCGCCGATCATGATGCCGACCGGGCCGACCACGATGATCGCAATGGGAGCAGCAATGAGGAAGATCAGCATGGGCTTGAGGAAGTTCTTGGTGACAGCCGGGGTGATCTTGTCGATGGCACGCTCAATGTAAGACAGGATCCAGGTCATGCACAGGGCCGGGATGACGGTGTAGGTGTACTTGACGCCCACCACCGGGATGCCCAGGAAGTGTGCGGCGGTGTCGCCGACCGTGACCGCTTCCATCATGGTGCGGAAATCCGGGTGCAGCATCAGGCCTGCAATGGCAATGGCGATGAACATATTGGTGTTGAACTTCTTGGAAGCAGAAGCGGCCACCATCACCGGCAGGAAGTAGAAGGCTGCGTCACCGATGGTGTTCAGGATCTTGTAGGTCTCGCCGTCGGCCGACAGCACACCAACCATGCCCAGCAGCATGACCAGCAGCTTGACCATGGAGCCGCCGATGATGGCGGGGATCAGCGGGGACATGGTGCCCACGATGGCATCCAGAATGTTGTTGCCCACCTTCTTCAGGGTCAGGGGCTCCTTCTTCTCGCCGCGGGCCACCTGGCTTGCCTCGCCGAAGTCGCCCATCTTGAGCACCTCGTTATAGGCCTCTTCCACATGGTTGCCAATGATGATCTGGTACTGGCCGCCCTGGTTCACGACGCCCATCACGCCGTCGGTCGCCTTGACGGCTGCGTCGTTGATCTTGCCCTCATCCTTCACCACGAAGCGAAGGCGGGTCATGCAGTGGGTCACGCTGGCAATGTTCTCCACACCGCCGATGTTCTCCACGATCTTTTTGGAGATCGCAGCATAATCTTTTGCCATGATTGTTTCTCCTTTACCTTTTCAAGTCATCCAATTTCCGGTCGAAGCGCTTCCGATGCACCCATTATAGACGCAGGCAGGTGGTTTGTCAGCAGTTTCCGGGCATAAAAAAACAAGTGCCGTTTTTTCGCACTTGTTTTTTCCAGGTAACACCCTGTTTTTTATTTTGGACTTTTTTCAGATGGCTGCCGGGCCCTCGGAGGTGTAGCGGTAGAGCTTTTTGCCCAGCCGCTCCACGATGCTCATGGCCGGGAGCTGGGTCGTCACATCGTAGACTCCCAGCCGCTCGTAGGTGACATAATAGGCCAGATTATAGTCCGAGAGTTTTGCGATGGTGCAGTTTTCCGTGTTGGTCACGCTGAGGATCTGGCAGTTCTGCTCCTTGAAGCGCATCACATGGCCGATGGTGTCGCGGGACTCGCCGGACACTGAAAACACGATCACCAGCGAATTTTCCACGAATCGGCTCTCGGTGGGGTAATGGGGCTCGTCGATGTACAGGCAGAACTTGCCCATGCTGGAAAAATAGCGTGCCCCGTACTTGGCCACGATGCCGGACATGCCGCTGCCTACAAAAAAGATGTGCCGGGCCTGAAAAATGACCCTGGTCAGCATGTCCAGCTTCTGCTCAAACTCCGCCGAGCAGGTCTTTTTCAAAAAGTCGATGACCTCCGACACATCGTCCTTGACCGGCGGCTGCTTTGCCTGTTCCAGATGCTGGCGCAGCCGGATCTTGAACTCCGCGTAGCCGTCGCAGCCCGCCTTTTTGCAGAACCGGAGGATGGTGGAGGTAGACACATGGGCGGCATCCGCAAACTCCCGGATGCGCATATAGCACACCTTGTCCGCGTTCCGCACAACATACTTATAAACTTCCAGCTCCAGATCATTCAGGCTGCAGATCATCTCTTCGCTGAACATCGGCCGCCCCTCCCTCGTGGTGGTTTTTGTTCCAGTATACTGTATTTTTTGCTGCGTTACAATTCCCCTGCTCAGAAAAAAGCCGCCGCACGGTGGCAGGGCCGTGCGGCGGCAGAAACATGCTTTGGGGAACCGATCAGATCAGGCTCAGGGCCTCTTCGTCGCCCACGAGGATGAAGTCGGGGTGCATCTGCAGGATGCTGGCGGGCACTTCCGGGGTGACCGGGCCGAAGAAGGCCTTCTTCACGATCTCGGCCTTGCCGGTGCCGTTGACCACCATCAGCACCTTACGGGCCTGCATAATGGTCTTGATGCCCATGGTGTAGGCCTGCTTGGGCACCAGGTCTACGTTGCCGTCAAAGAAGCGCTTGTTGGCCTCGATGGTCTCCTGGGTCAGGTCCACACAGTGGGTCTCCAGCTCAAAGGCCTCGCCCGGCTCGTTGAAGCCGATGTGGCCGTCGTGGCCGATGCCCAACAGCTGCAGGTCGATGCCGCACACGCTGTGGATGATCTGGTTGTACTGGGCGCAGGCTGCGTCCGCATCGGGGTTGGTGCCGTCCGGCAGGTTGATGCGGGCGGGGTTGATGTTGACGTGGTCGAACAGGTGGCGGTGCATGAAGCTCCAGTAGCTTTCCGGGTGGTCCTTGGGCAGGCCGCGGTACTCGTCCAGGTTCACGGTGGTGACCTCCGAGAAATCAATGTCGCCCTTGTTGTACCACTCCACCAGCTGCTGGTAGGCCCCCACCGGGGTGCCGCCGGTGGCCAGACCCAGCACGCAATTGGGCTTCATGATGACCTGTGCGGAAATAATGTTTGCCGCCTTGCGGGACATGTCTGCGTAATCCTTTGCACGAATGATCTTCATCACAAACGACCTCTTTCATCTTTCATCTTTGCTGCGTTCACCGCGCAGCATCGGTTTTGCGCTTCCACGCATTCTATTGCAATTCTACCACAATTCACAGGATGCTGTCCAGCATTCTAGCGCATTCTGACCGAATTTTGCTGTTTTTCAGCCGATTCGTCCAAAACCCGCCGGGCAGAACGCAGAGGACCCCGCCGAAAGCGGAGCCCTCACGCCGGGAACGCTCGGCAGCGTCTGCAATTTCAGGTTCAGTCCAGCTCCTCGCCGTTGGATGCGATGACCTTCTTGTACCATTGGAATTCCTGCACCTCTAGTATAGCGGAAAAACCACAAAAGGAAAAGAGGATTTCGGGGCTTCTTTGTGCCAAAAAGACAAAACAGCGCTCCCTGCGCCGTCCGAGACGGTTCAGGGGGCGCTGTCATTGCGGTTCAGGGAATGCTGCGGGGATCAGTCTGCAGACAGATAGTGCATGGCCTTGCGCAGGCGTGCCTCATTTTCTGCGGTGGGCTCCATGAAGGGGCTGTGGAACAGATCCTGGAACAGGTTCTCCATCTTGGGGGAGTTCGGGTCGATGCCGATGTCCTCCAGGGTCAGGGGCATGTTCATGCTGCGCATAAAGGCACGGAAGGGTGCCACCTGCTCCGGATGGCCGTTGAAGGCCAGCTGCAGGCAGTCGCCGATGGCCACGATCTCACCGTGCAGGTAGGGCTTTGCCTCCTGGGTGAAGTGGGTGCGCACCAGCTCATAGGTCTCGTGGCCCAGAGCGGTCTGGCCAAAGCCCTTGCTCACGCCGCTGACGATGCCGGCCACGGCAACGTTCAGGTAAGCGATATCCTCCACGGCCTTGGTCAGCTTGCCCTCGGCAATGTCATGGCAGGCCTGATGGGCCTCCTTCTCGTAAACATGGTAAGCCATCTCTGCGATGGTGTAAGCGGTGAACAGACCGATGCTCACATCATCCAGCAGGATCTCGCTGCGGCCGTTCTGGATCTCAATCATCTTGGCCATGCCGTCCATGATGCCGCTGGCTGCGTAGCGCGGGGGCTCCTTGCAGATCACGTCCATGTCCATGACGATGGCGTTGACCTCGTGGTCATAGCGCAGGCTGCCCAGGGAGGCACCCTCGGCAGTGTACATGACGCTCAGCGGGGCAAATGCCGCGCAGGTGGCAATGGAGGTAGGCACCTCCACCAGGGGCAGGTCCCCTGCAAAGTGTGCAGCGGCCTTGGCCTGATCCATGATGCGGCCGCCGCCCACGCCCACGATGACCTGGCAGCCGGTGGTCAGGGCCTGCAGGGCGTGCTCCTTGGCGCGCTCGTAGGTGTTCTGATCCGGGTACAGGGAGAGTTCAAACTCCACACCGGCATCCTTCAGGCTCTTTTCTGCCTTGCCTTCGGTGGCTGCCCAGGCGCGGGGGCCGGCAATGACCAGGGCCTTTTTGCCCAGACGTGCCACCTCGCCGCCCAGCAGGTTCAGGGCCCCTGCTTCCTGCAGGTAACGGCCAGCGCCGAACTTGTAAGCGTTATCCAGTTTGATATCGGCCAGACTTCTTGCTTCTGCCATAGTTTTTACACTCCTTACTCCATGTAAGCACCCTTCATGGCACTGACTGCGTGCTGACTATACAGCTTCAGCAGGCCATGGGTGTATTTGCTTGTAAAACCTTTCCAGTTTGCTTTGCGTTCTGCCAGAATGGCGTCCATTTCTTCGGGGGTCTTGTGCTCGCCCTTCACACCGGTGATCTCCAGGCGGCGGGCCTCCACGTCCAGTTCAATGATATCGCCCTCTTCCACCAGTGCGATGGGGCCGCCTGCGGCGGCTTCAGGGCTGACATGGCCGATGACGGGGCCGCGGCTTGCGCCGGAGAAGCGGCCGTCGGTGATCAGGGCCACGCTGGAAGCCAGGGCCGGGTCGGAGCAGATGGCTTCGCCGGTGTAGAACATCTCCGGCATACCGCTGCCGCGGGGGCCTTCGTAGCGGATGAACACGGCATCGCCCGGGTGGATGCGGCCGTGCAGGATGGCGTCGATGGCGTCCTCCTCACAGTCGAAGGGGCGGGCGGTCAGGGTCGCCTTGAACATGGCCTTGGGGCAGGCGGTGTGCTTGATGACACAGCCTTCCGGGGCCAGGTTGCCGCGCAGGATGGCGATGGAACCGTTGGTGCCGATGGGCTCGTCGAAGCTGCGGATGATGTCGGTGCGCTTGATCTCGCGGCCGATCTTCTTGCTCTTCTCGGCCAGCAGGGCATCGCAGTGCTCGTAGAAGCCGTTCTTCTTCAGCTCCTCCAGGTTCTCGCCCAGGGTCTTGCCGGTAACGGTCTTGGCATCCAGATGCAGCATGGACTTGATCTCTTCCATGATGCGGGGCACGCCGCCTGCATAGTAGAAATACTGTGCGGGCCAGTCGCCTGCGGGACGGATGTTCAGCAGGTAGTGTGCGCCGCGGTGCATCCGGTCAAAGGTGTCGGCGTCGATCTCGAAGCCGAACTCGTGGGCAATGGCGGGGACGTGCATCAGGGCATTGGTGGAGCCGGAAATGGCCGCATGGACCATGATGGCGTTCTCAAAGCTGCGCATATCCACGATATCGCCTGCGGTGACACCGGCTTCCACCAGCTTCATCAGCTGTGCACCGGCGTCGTAGGCAGCCTGCTTCAGCTCGGGGGCAGTAGCCGGCATCAAAGCGGTGCCGGGCAGCATCAGGCCCAGAGCCTCGGCCATGACCTGCATGGTGGAGGCAGTGCCCATAAAGGAGCAGGCGCCGCAGCTGGGGCAGGCGTGCTGCTTGTAGTAGGTCAGCTGCTCGGCCGGGATCTCGCCGCGCTCGTACTGTGCGCTGAACTTGCCGATCTGCTCCAGGGTGAGCAGCTCGTTGATGGCACAGCCGGGGTCGTTCTCGGTGTACTTGGCGGGCAGGTCGTGCGCCTCCATGACACCGCCGGTGACCACGATGGCTGCCATCATGTCCTTCATGCGGCCGATGCTCATGAGCATGGCGGGCATGGCCTTGTCGCAGCTGGAAATAAACACACCGCCGTCAAAGGTGGTGGCGTTGGCCTGTGCTTCCACCAGGTTGGTGATGGCTTCGCGGTGGGCCAGCGAGTAGTTGATGCCGTCATGGCCCTGGGCCATGCCGTCGCACATGTCGGTGGCAAAATACCGGGCAGCCTTGCCGCCGTGGTCGTTCACGCCGCGGACAGCCTCTTCCACAAAGATATTCAGGTGACCGGAGCCCGGATGGCTGTTGCCGTAGGTGCTCTCCACCATGATCTGGGGCTTGCTCAGGTCATCGACCGTCCAGCCCATGCCCATGCGCAGAGGGTCCATCTCAGGGGACAGGGAACGGACCTGCTGACTTTTCAGCATCATATTCAACTCCTTATAAAACTCTCAGATACTCTCTCACAGGGTCAGGCGGCGGTCACGCGCAGCGACCTTCCACCAGCCTGTGACCTCGCCGTTTTCCACCACCGGGACCGCCGGGTACAGGGCGCTGGTGGGGCAGACGTGAGTCGGGATGGCAAACAGCTCGGTCCCGATGGGCGGGATGTCGGCGATGTGCTCTTCCGGCACACGCACCACCCAGTGCTCCTCGTTCTGGATCACGGTGCGGGCATACTCCATGCCCACGATCTCCGCGCGCTCCGGCTGGGGATCGGTGGCCACGGCCTTGCAGCCCAGATCCAGTGTGAAGGTGTCGCGGCTGGGGCGGCTCACCACGCGGGTGAGCAGGGCAGCAGCCGGGGTAAACTTCAGGTCCGGGTAGGCCTTGCGGTACCCAGCGTCCTGGATCACGCAGGTGCCGGGGCTCAAAAACTCTCCGGTCATCTCGGCGTGCACCGGGAAGGACGGGGTGCCGCCCATGATCAGGATCTCGCAGCAGATGCCGTCCGCCTTCAGGCGGGCCTTGATCTCCTCGATCTGCTTGTCCACAGGGGCGGTAGCCACCTCGCGCTCCTGCACGCTGCTCTCGTGGCGGTGGCCGTCGTAGCAGTGCATGCCGCGCATGACGATGCCGGGCAGGGTGTTCCACTCCCGGTACATCGCTTCCACTTTATCCAGCGGCACACCGGTGCGGTGCTGGCCCATGTCCACATCCATCAGCACATTGGCCTTGCAGGTCTGGCCCAGCTTGCGGATCTGCTCCGTGTCATCGCCGATGGCAAAGAACTCCACCTCCGGGAAGGCGGCCTGCAGCGCGGCAAAGCGCTTGATGTTGGGGCCCACCAGCGGGTATGCCAGAGTCAGGTGCTTCGCACCGGCCTTGGCGGCCATTTCGGCCTCGGCGATGGTGGCGCACTTGAAGCGGTCGATGCCCGCCTCGATCTGCATTTGGACCACCTCGGCCATCTTGTGGGTCTTGATGTGGGGCCACAGGCGGGCAGCGCCGCCTGCAATGTCGATCATCTTGCGGATATTCTCGCGGATGATCGCCGGGTAATAGACCAGCTGCGGGCTTACGATGTCCTGCTGACCCTCAAAGGTATAGAGGTTGTCGTTGATCTTATTCATACTCCACCAGCATCTCGATCTCGACCGCGATGTTGCCCGGGCAGGAATTGGTGCCCATGGCGGTGCGGGCGGGCAGACCCTTCTCCTCGCCGAACAGCTCGAACAGCAGGTTGGAGCCGCCGTTGATGACCTGCGGCTGCTGTGCAAAATCATCGGTGCAGTTGACAAAGCCCAGGACCTTGACGCAGCGCTTGATGCGGTTCAGGTCGCCCAGCTTGGCGTCCAGATTGGCCAGCAGGTTCAGCATGCAGTTGTAAGCAGCCTTCTGGCCCTGCTCCAGGGTCAGGTCGCCGCCGACCTTGCCCACGATGTTGTGGCCGTCGCCGATGTCAGGGCCGCAGCCGCTGCAGTACAGCAGATGATCGCCGAACTCCATGACCGGAGTGTAGACGCCGCCCTTCGGCGGGGGTGCGGGCAGGGTGATGTTCATTTCCTTGAGCTTATCGTAGACATTTGCCATAAGAAAAAACCTCTCTTCTTTTTCTCTGACGCAGCCGAAACGGGGGCTGCTGCCGGTTGAAAGATGTTCCGCAGCCGGTGTGCGCCGACTGTGAAGCGACTTGTTTATATTCCCAACAGCGTGCTGCCCAGGCTCAGCACCAGGGGCACGCTGATCAGGATACTAAGGGTGGAATGTGCAACGGCCTGGCTTGCCAGCTCGCCCTCGGTGTCGTACTGCTTTGCCAGCACGGCCGTCAGGCTGCCTGCCGGGCAGGATGCCAGAATCAGGATCGCCATGCACAGGGTGCGGTCCAGCGGCAGGAAGTACAGCGCCGCCAGGAAGCCCAGCGGGAACACGACGCACCGCAGGGCCGTGATGAGCCATACCATGGGGTTCGTGACCAGTTTTTTCAGGTCACTGCGGGCCAGCATGCCGCCGGCGATCATGAGGGCCAGCGGGGTGGTGGTATTGCCCACCGCCTTGCAGAAGCTGTCCAGAATGGCGGGCAGCCGCAGGCCGGTCACCAGCATGACCACCATGATGGCGGTGGTGATGTTGGTGGGGGTAAGGAATGCTTTGATGCTCACCTTGGCTTCCGGGTCGAACAGGTGCTGTACATAAGTAAAGAACAGGATGTTGTAGGCCATGATGCCGGCGGCACCGTACAGGGCACCCGCCTCGCTGCCCAGCAGGGCGCTGATGAGTGGGATGCCGATGAAGGCGCTGTTGGGCATGACGGCGGCACCCACCAGCACGGCCTTCTGGCCGCGGGTCAGGTGCATGGCCCTGCTCAGCACAAGGCAGATGCCGATGGTGAGGATGTAGAAGATCTCCAGCACCACATAGCCTTTGAGCATGCCGGCCACGGCCTCGCGGCCGCCGTCGATGCTGGCACTGGCCAGCAGGGTGCAGGGCAGGGTGACCGACATGACCAGGTTGGACAGGAACTTGCTGTTCCTGTCATCCATGATGCCCAGTTTGGTCACGGCTGCACCGGTGCCGATCTCCAGAAAGATGATCAGGATCTGCTGCAGAAGGATCGCGATCGACATGGCAGCTCCTTACACCGTCAGCACCATACCGGCACCGGTCGTGGTGCGCCGGTCGTGGTCAATGGCGACCTGGCCGTTGACGATGCACCAGTCCAGACCGGTGGCCTTCTGGGCAGGATTCGTGAAGGTGGCATGATCCGTGAACTTCTTCGGATCGAATACCAGTATATCAGCATAGTTGCCTTTCTGCAAGCTCCCTCGTCCGACCAATCCCATTCTTGCGGCGGGCTGGCTGGTCATCCGGCGGATGGCCTCCTGCATCGTATAGATGCCGCGCTCGGCCACATACTCCCGCAGCACCTTGGGGAAGGCACCGAACATGCGGGGGTGGGGCGTGTCGGTCTTGGCATAGATGGCATCGGAGATGATATTGGACCAGGGCAGACGTGCCACCGTATCAATATCATCCTGGCTCATGGACATATTGATGATGGCAGTCTTACCGTCCTCGCTGTGCATCAGGTAGGCGGCCAGTGCAGCGGCGTCCTCAAAGCCGAATTTCTCGGCAGCCTCCGTCACCCGCATGCCCAGGAACTTCTCGTTTTCGGGGCAGACCACGCCGCTGATGATGATGCGGTCCCAGCCCAGCGTGATGCAGAAGTTGTCCCAGTCATCGTACAACACGCTGCTGGTACGGCGGAACTCCTCCACACCTTCGGGGGTGCCCAGTTTTTCCAGTGCACGGGTCATGTTGCCGGCCACGAACACCGGGGGCAGCATGGTAGTCAGGGCCGTGCTGCCGCCCTCGTAGGGGTAGAAGTCCACGGTCACGTCCATGCCCTCGGCGCGGGCGGCTTCGATGTCGGCAATGGCGGTGTGGATGTCCTTGCCCCAGTTCTTCATGCCGCAGCTCTTGAAGTGGCTGATCTCCAGGGCACAGCCCACGCGGCGGGCGATCTCGATCACCTCGCGCACGCTCTGCACCATGCTGTCGCCCTCACCGCGGATGTGGGTGGTGATGACCCGGTGGTAGCGGCCCACCGGCTCCAGAATGTAGGCAAATTCATCGGTGGAGGAGTAGCACTCCGGCAGATACATGATACCCAGCGACACACCGGGAGCACCGGCGGCCATGGCGTCCTCGATCAGAGCACGGGCGTCGTCCAGCTCCTGCTGGGTGTAGGGAGTGTCGGCAAAGCCCTTGACGCAGATCTTGACGGTGCCGGTGCCGATCATGGCGGCAACATTCAGGGGCAGCGCGGTCTTGTGCAGGGCAGCCAGATAATCACGGTAGGTGTGGGGGCCGTCCAGGCCGATGGGGCCCATGACGGCTTCTTCAAAGGAATAATACTCCTTTGCCGCCTCGTCCGATTCCGGCCGGGGGGTCATGCTGATGCCGCAGTTGCCTGCCACTGCCGTGGTAATGCCCTGGGCCAGCTCCACCTCGCCAAAGTGCGGGTCGTTGAGGGGCTTTGCGTCGTGGTGACGGTGGATATCCACAAACCCCGGGGTCACCGCCTTGCCGGTGGCGTCGATGACCTGGTCTGCCGGTTCCGTGATGCCCGGAGCGATCTGAGCAATACGGTCGTCCTGCACCAGCAGGTCTGCCTGGTAGGGCTGGCCCCCCAGGCCGTCGTATATGGTGCCGTTCTGGATCAAAATACGTTTCATGATAAGTTCCCTCTTGCTATGAATTTGCCCTGCGGCAAGGCGACCCTGCCGCAAATGATGAAAGGGGCAAGGGCGTATGCCCTCGCCCCTTTCGGAGAAACAGATTTACAGTTTGCCGGCTCAATCGTTCTTACAGATCTTCTTCTTCCTCAGCAGCAGCCTCAGCAGCAGCGACCTTTTCCACGACAGTGCCGCGGCGGTCGTCCATAACGTGCTTCAGGCGCACATCGTCGGGAGTGGTGTCAGCAGGGAACATGAGAGAGACCACGATGCCGAATACCAGAGAAATGATGGTAGCAGGCACAGCCGGACCACCCATGGTGGCGTTGATCCAGTTCTTGAAGGAAGGCAGCACCAGGATCAGCACGCCCAGCAGAGTGCCGGAGCCGATGCAGGCCAGACCGCCCTGCCAGTTGACACGCTTCCAGAAGCGGCCCAGCAGCATAGCCACAGCCACGCCGGGCAGGAAAGCGCCCACGATGGTGGAGATGTAGCCGATAACGTCGTTGACGAACAGGGTGATAAAGAAGGCAGCGCCCAGGGTGCAGATCAGAGCGATACGGCTGTACTTGGCGTAATCCTCTTCCTTGATGGTCTTGCCGGTGACGCTGGGGTACACGTCGGTCAGCAGGATGGTAACGCCGGAGATGGCGTCGGAGTCACCGGAGGACATGGTAGCGGACAGGCCGCAGATCATGAACATCATGCCGATGATCGGGGGCAGTGCGTTGGTAGCCATGTAAGCAAAGGCGTAGTCGCCGCTGGCCAGGGTGTCACCATTCATGGTGGCGATAGTGAAGCAGCTCATGCCGATGATAGCGGTAACAAAGCTCCAGCCGAACAGCAGGATGCCCTGGCCCAGGAAGGCCTTGCGGGCAGTCTTTTCGTCCTTGGAGGTGTAGATACGGGTACGATGGGTGGGGGTGCCGATAACGCCCATGGCTGTAGACAACACCAGTGCTATGGCAGCCATGACACCGTAGGAGCCCAGGCCGTAGAAGGTCATTGCGCCGGGCTTGCCAGCAGCGGTGAAGGTATCCACCACGTTCTGATAGCCGCCTGCCAGGGGGATGGCACGGACAGCGATGGTCAGGAAGCCGATGAGGATGGCGATGAACTGGACAGCGTCGGTGGTAACAACGGCCATGTAGCCGCCGATGAACACGTAGATGCCGAAGCCCAGAACGGTGATGATCTTACAGGTAACGTCCGGCAGCTGGGTGACGTAAGCCAGGTACTTGGCACCGCCGTTCAGGTGGTTGCCCAGCCAGATGATCTCGATGACGAACATCATAAAGCCCATGACCTGGCGGATGATCTTTTTGCCGCCGTAGTAATACTGTGCTTCCTCAGACATGGTCAGGAAGCCCTTGTTCTTTGCCTTGGTGAACAGCAGCATGGAAAGGATACCTGCCGATGCGCCCAGGCCGTAGATGGCGCCGCCCCAGCCGTGGTTGAAGCCGTTGCCGATGGCGCCCATGGAAGAACCGGTGCCGATCATGGTTGCACCCACGGTGCAGAAGATCAGGAAGAAGCCGAGGTTGCCGCCGCCGGTCAGGAAGCTGCTGCCCTCATTTTTGCCACGGCTGGTGATCCAGCCCACAAAGATCATAAAGCAGATCCATGCGATAAAGCCGCCGATAAACAATGGGATGTATTTGGGATCCAACATAGTTTCATTTCCTCCTTAGAATCATTTTCCTCAGCCCGGCGCAGGGTCCGCTCGGGCCGATGTGGCTGTCAGACATTTCCCCGCTGCGGGCCGGCACCGTGGGGTCGTTGTCCGACAACAACCTTGCTGAAATAAATGTACCAATTTTTGCATCATCCGTCAATAGATTTTTAACATTTTCTTCAAAAAGAACCATTTTTGGCGTATTTTATAGTTTTCCTGTTCATAATTTTGTCATTTCCACGAAAAACAAACTGCCCCTTGCAGTCTATTTTCCGGTGTCGTATACTGAAATTGGAGCAGGGATTTACAGAAAAAAATCCAAGTCCCTTTCAAAAGCAACGATGTTGCGCTTATTTTTAATCGTTTGCAATTTATTAAGTTGTCCGACAATGCCGTCGCAGGCCCCAAAATCGTCTGCATCCCGTGCAAAAGGCAACGATCGGCGGCGCTCCGGCCGCCGAAAAAGGGGCGGACGGCCTGCAGTTTTCAGCCGTCCGAACCAGAAAGCGCACAATTTTTGTTCAGATATCGGAACACAAGTCCCAATACAGCCCGATATCCGAACACGTCCGGTGTTTTCAGGATTCCTGTGCGGAACACATCGGAACACTTTCGTCGTTTTCCCGACCTGGTCCGAATGCCTCTCAGAGGCCCTATATATGCCCTATATATAAGGAAAGGAAGTGAGACCCATGCCTTCCGGAGATGCCCACCGTTCACTGGCACGCGCGCTGGATATTCTGGAGCTGTGCAGCCTGAACGGCAGCGGTTACACCCTGACCCAGCTGTCGCAGCAGCTGGGCATTGCCAAAGGCAGCATCTCCCCGCTGCTGCACACCCTGCGGGACCGCGGCTACCTGACCCTGGACGACCAGGATCATCGCTACCGCATCGGCCGCATGGCGTTCCGCATTGGGAACACCTATCTGGACGAAGCCAGCGCCCTGCGGGAGATCTACCGCCTGATGCACGACATCGTGTCGGTCTGCCACGAGACATGCCACCTCGGCAGCCTGAAAAACGGGGATGTCTATTACCTCAAAAAGGTGGAGACCCCGCTGCGCAGCCG
>QWCH01002702.1_pt1 | contig 21126 bp, 10 predicted proteins | sample 1972671 | NCBI WGS metagenome assembly QWCH01 (sample SAMN09866713, study PRJNA288562) | Human gut metagenome isolate term3_stool, whole genome shotgun sequencing... | isolation source: gut | host: Homo sapiens | place: USA: California | reverse complement strand
AAATTTAAACTGCATGGCTCCGTTAGAGTACAGAAAACATGCAGTCGATTAATATGGTTTTTAATTAATTATTGTTTCTACTTGACAAGGGGCAGTTCATACGTTGTGACGTAAGGAACGACGATGTCCTCCCGCCATATTTTTGTGTACATAGAATATGTATCTTCACCAACAACGCTGTATTGATAAAATATCCAAACCAAAACCCATATAATTTATAAACAAATATTCGCTCTGTGTGTTTCCCAGAACGTAACGGCGCATCACATTGCGCCGCCCATTTTTGTGTACATAGAATATGTATCTTCACCAACAACGTTGTAACGATAAAATATAGAATCAAAAATATCACCGATAAGCATTTTTCGCAAAGATGATTTGTTCGATTGTATACGCATATGTGCGCATCCGTAGCGGGACGGCATACGTTACGACGTAAGGAGTAACGATGTCCTCCCGCCATATATGTCTTCAATGTAATTTACATCCCCACCAACAACTAGGTATCGATAAAATTTAGAATCAAAATGCCAAGCGTTTTACATATTCACAAATCATTAAGCGTCTTACAATTTTTACAATTCATATACACCGTTATTTGCGAGGATATTTTGATGAGAAACGCTTAGATGAAATATTTTAGGAGTGAGGCATATTGCAAAATATGTCGCAGCGACTAAAATATGAATCAAGCGTTTATCGCAAAATAGACCGCAAATAAGAAAAAGACGCCTCAAAAAAGCGTCTTTTGTATCTTTACTAATGTTTTTCAACCCAGATAATTATCTTTTCAAGCATTACTGCAAGTTCTTCTCTTGTGAATTCGCTTGTCGGGTTGTACATTTCTTCTGTTTGTCCTTCAACAAGTCCAATCTTTGCCATTGCGATAATTGCATCTCTGCTCCATGCAGGCAATATATTGATGTCTTTGTATGAAAGTTCTTTTATTTCGTCCATTGTGATTCCATGAGCTTTCAAGAATCTTTCAACGATTATTGCAAGTTCTTGACGTGTTACGAGATTGTTGGCCTTAAATGTGCCATCTTCGTATCCCTTGATGAGACCTTGTGATTGTGCCCATTTAACAGCATCTGCGAACCAATCTTTGTCTTTTACGTCTGTGAAATTTTGAACGTTATTGATTGTTTGGTCTTTTGAAAGTCTCTTCAATACTGTTGCAACCATTGCTCTTGTGATTGGGAGTTCACCTTCAAATTTTCCGTTGTCCATTCCCTTAAGAATTCCGCGTGCAACCATATTCATGATTGAACCTGCTGCTGCATTTTCAGGTAAATCTGAGAATGTTGCTGCAATTGTCGGCATTGTTTCAACGATTCCGTAGTCTTTCTTTTCTTCAACAGGTTTTACTGTTTCAGTCGGTTTTGTGTCTACAGGTTTTGTCTTAGCAACGTCTTTTGTAGGTGCTGCAGGTCTGTGCGGTCTGTATGGTCTGTCCGGAACTGATGGGTAATCAGGGAAAACCGGTACTGTAGGGTCTTCCGGAGTCGGTGTTGGAACAATAACTCCTACATATTCATATTGTGCAAGTAACTCTTCTGACGTAGCAAATGTCTTTGAAGGTAGAGATTTGTCCCAATTTGTAAATTTGTAATCTTTATCAGCTGTGACCTTTGGAACATAAAATTCGAAATCACTTACAGAATATGCTTCTTTAACTAAATATGAAATCTTCTTAACATTTTTAAATCCTGGTGCATTTAAAACTCCATTAAATACTGCATCGAATACAACATTTACATATCCATCTTTTTTGACATTTTCTTCTGCTGGTATAACTTTAGTGTTTTCATATTCAAAGTTAAACTCTTTGTCTTTATCAAATGTAATATATTCATCATTTGCATCTTTTCTTACGAAACCATCAGGTAATCCAATTTCAACAATTTTCACTTTTACATCAGCTGGAATCTTATCAATACTATATTGTGATCCGTCTTCTGATACTGCTACATATTCAAGACTCAAATCGCGCAATTTTTGACCGTCTTTATTTATTTCAGCCGATTTTACATTGACCTTATGAGTTGTAACATTATTATCAAGTTTCTTGTTAAAGTTTACATAAATTTTACTTAATTTGCCTTCTTCTACATTAACTTCTATTTCATTTGACTCAACTTCATATCCTTCAGGCGTTTTAAATGTTATAGTGTATTTTCCTGGTTCAAGGTCTTTAAATACTCCATCGTTTGATTGAAGTTCTACACCTTCACCGCTTAGCTTGTAGCTAACCACTTCATCTTGTAATCCATTAGCAATAACATTTACTTCCCCAAAATCTCTCTTTTGTTTTTTCAAATTAATTTCAATTCCATTATATGCTTCAGTAAATGTTACTTCGAATTTAGTTCCAAGTACAGTCAGTTTGTTTTTTGAATCTTCGCCACTTAAAAATATATCGCTTATAACTATGTCATCTGGTAATGTTACGGTAACTTCATAAGTTCCCAGAGGAACTACTTGCTCACTGACTTTATTGCCTGCTTCTGCATTAATGACAATTTCTTCTTGAGTATTTTTATTCTTCAGTAGCACTTGAACATTTCTGTTTGAAGTGTCATATTCACCATATATACCAACAGCAAGAGAAGTATATCTCTTAACAGGATCTTCACTTAAATTCTTCCATCTAACGATTTGTTCAACATTTAAATTATTAAAAGCATCTATCTTGTAAGTTTTTCTTTCAGGAACAAATTTGTCATTTAAACTTTCAACTTCCAAAGTATAGAATTTAGCTTGAAGATTTTCCCATACTTTATCCCCAGTAGGTTCAATTTCTTTGCCATAGTCATCATATAAATGATAACTAGCTTTTATCGGTTCGGTTGATATTTCTCCGGAGACTAATTCTTCTATAATTTTAAAGGAAGCTGTATCCGCTTTTGGTTTATAAACATCAATAAAAGCCCATTTATGTTCTTCATCTTTTTGAAATGTGAAAACCTTCGCATCAACTCTTGTAGGTTCTACTAAATATTCTCTTCCGTCATTAATAAGTTCAACTGTATAATCTCCATCCGCAGGAATCCAGAAATCAATTTTTTCACCATTATCCCATGGTTTAAAATAGGCTTCATAGTAGTCTTTTCCTTCGAATAAATCTTTACCGGTTGCGGTATCATATATCTTAAATACATCTTTTGCATTAAATGAATATTCATTTTCGGTTAGTTTACCCAAATCTTTTATCTTAGTAATTAGTTCAGGTACTTCCGACCATATAGATACTTCAAGTTCACCATATCGTAAGAATCTAATTTTTCCCCAGCTTATATCTTGTTTTTTTACTACAACTTTGTTGTTGCCTGAATAGTTAATTTCTTTGCCATCTGAATCTAATACTAAAATGTTATATTCTCCCGCCGGTATTTTTGCTCCGTATGTTTCAGCACCCCAATCGAATTTTGAATACAATTCATATTTTTTGCCATTCTCATCAACTGCATAAATTGTGAATCCGGACCAAACTGTGCCACTATCAACAACATTAACCATTAAAGTTCCATATTCATCGAGTTCGTCTTTCGAAATTTTAATAAATTTAACATTTACTTCTTTTTCATTTTCTCCGTCCTCTCCAAATATAATTTCTGTAGGATTTATTTCTACATTAATTCCTTCGGTAATATTTAAAGCTCCAATTGTATATTTTCCATCTTCCAAATTATTAAGATTTGTCATCTTTTTACCGCTTTCGTTGAAAACAGCAATTTCTATTCCAGGATCTTCTGTGCCTTCGGAAGTTCTATTTATAATAATTTTATTGTTACCTTTTTCACTTAAATCAAATTTTGTAAGATTTCCAGCCCAGTCTAATACAGAAACGATTCCTCCGTCTTTTTCGCAGTGTTCTATATTGTAAGATCCATCTGTTTCTTTATCGGTCCACTCAACTTTAATAGGATTTTCTTTATCATCTGTTTTATACATATAATAAACTGCTTTTATTCCGGACAAGTTGTCACTTGCTTTAAAAGTGATTGATTTCTCATTTTCATTGAATTTAGGATTTTCTACTATTTCCGGCTTAGTATTATCAACAATAACTGAAACTGTTTTTTCGTCTGCCGGAGCATTTAGATTGTCTTGCATTTTAGCGTGTATTGTTAAGTCATACTTTCCTTCAGGAACTTGATTTCCATCGAAATCAGTGCCGTCCCAAACCCATGGTGATTCTGAAATAGAAAATATTTTTGTTCCATTTACAGTATTTCCTATTTTTTTACCGCTCTTTCTATAAGGGTTTTCAATTTTATTTATTTCTTTTCCATCCTTAGAAACTAGCATATAAAAATCATCCCAGTTCCTTAAGAATACGCCCTTAAATTGCAAATTATCTTGAGATTTATCTCTAATACCCGGGCTTATTGCAAAGTTATCTGTAAAGACTCCTCCTTCTGTTCTGCCAAGTGCATTCACAAAAGATTCGTGGTTATTTATATAGAAAAAGTCTGACATAAGCATTGTGGCATCAATTCTGGTAGCTGAAGTGTTGTAAATTTGTGCTGTTTCAACACCGTCAAGCCAAAATGGTCTTTTACCTGCTTCTAAATCAAAATTATTGATAAAATCCTCTATAATAGGCAAATTGTCCCATCCACCTTTAAATGCAAGCATCGGAATTGAGATTGCAGGTATTCCTTCTGTTTGAGGTTTAAAGAATATATATCCGTCAACGAAATATCCCTTTGGATAATCATTTGCCAAAGAAGCATCATCCCAAGTAATTTCTTTAAAGAATTCTGAATTCCCCTTTGAATTTAAATCAAGTGTTCCTAAATCGCCTGTTCCTAATGTTACAGCTTCATACTTGTCCGGATTCAATATGACTGATCCGTTTTCAACTTTATCCGTTTGTAAAACATATGAAACATCATACTTTACATCTTGGTCTAAATAACTTGTAAGCTTCAAATCAACATCTAATTTCGCTTCGTCAATTTGTTTGAATTCAACTTTCGGTTCTCCAAACGAACTTGCACTGGATCTATTATCTTCAACTGTAACGTATTTTCCGCTTGTAGCGTCTTCTAAGTCCATAATTCCTGCACCCTGACTTCTAACAGAAAAATATGAATTGCTTGTTAAAGTCTTAGCCGGTTTTGCTGTATTCATTAAAACTTTCTTAACGAACATTGCAATTTGGTCATCTTTTAATCCTAAATTGCCCATCTCAGTAAGCTTACCACGAACTGCAGCAATGCCCGCCGCAACGTGTGGTGTTGCCATAGAAGTACCACTCATTGATTGGTACCCACCATTGTTTGCAGTTGACCAAATATCTCCACCAGGTGCAGTGATTTCAGGTTTAATTCCAAGAGCAGGTGTAGGACCCCAACTGTTGAAAACACTCATAGTACCTTTAACAGGAGATTCGTAACTACTTACATCGTTTTTAACAAAAGTTATCGTGGCTTCACCATTTTGCATCTTCTCTTTTAATTCTTCATAAGTTTTATTAGTTATATTATATGTCGGTACAACTGGCATTTTATTAGCAACAGTAATAAAGTACATTTGGTCTTTGTTTTGGCCAGGATTAATTGTATAACCAATGATACATGCAGCTGCGCCATGGGCATATGCCATCGCTGATTTAACTCCAAATGAAGCAGGCTCCTCTCCAACAGCACCACGTTCCGCTATAACTATTTTACCTTCTACATCTTTTCCATCATAATCTGAGTCAAGATTACCCTTGCCGACTTGAACTAATTCATATTGCTTATTTTCTTCTAAATTCCATTGTGGTTGAGCATCAGGATAGTCTCCACGTGAAGTTATAATTTCTTTTTCACCAATTTTGAATATTGATCTGTGGTATGAAATTTTACTATTATTGTAAGATGCAACTGCTAGTGATTCTTTCATTGTAGCAGGAGATCCAACTGTAGCGAAGTCTAGAATATCTGACGGTTGGTAATTAAAATTACTAAATTGGTATCCATCATTACCACCTGCAATACAAACAACTGTTCCATGTTCATTTGCATTCTTTACAACCTTTGTCATAATCTTATCTGAATCTTCAGAGCCTGCAAATCCACCTAAACTCATGTTAATTGAATCAGCTCCTAAAAGAACAGCATCATCTATTGCTTCGGCATAAATTGCAGTGTTTGTATAATCTTGTCCAATAGGGAAAACTCTCATGACCATAAGTTGAGCTTCAGGAACAACACCTACAACACCTTTACTTGGATTTTCAGCATTACCTGCTATAGTACCAGCTATATGTTGACCATGATCTGCTTTGTCTAAAATCTCAAAGCTTCTATCAGCATAGTTATATGCATAAGGAATCTTTGGTGTTTCATATTTTCCCCATAAGTGGAATTCCTTAATCTTCTCATTTATTGTATCTTCTGTATATTTAGCCGCTTTAAGTCCATTTTCAGAAAGTCTAAAGTCAGGGTGATTAACGTCAGCACCTGTATCCAAAATAGCAACAATTCTGCCTTTTCCATCATATCCTCTATCGGTTGATACATTTGCCTTTATTATATCCTTGCTTGTTGCCATACTAGGTTTTACAGGCATCTTATATTCAACAACCTTTGTAACAGCTTTAACATTTGGAAGCATTGCAACTTGTTTAGCTTCAGCATAAGTCATTCTCAATGCAAAACCATTCAACAATGCTTTATAACGCGGCATTGTTTTTAACTGTTCTGTATCTCTAATAATAGCACGAGAATTATTTCTTGCTCTAAACGATGAAGCTCTGCTCATTGTTGAGTATGAAATTTCATTAGAATTTCTTCTAATTTGTCTTCCACCGAAAATATCTGCCAAAACTTCATTTTGGTCATTTATTCTCTTCTCAACCAAGCTTAACTCTCTTCCTCTTCTAACAGCTGAACTAAAAGTTTGTGCTGTTAAATCCCTTCTCTGTCTCGAAACCGGACGATTGTTTTCAAAGATTTCAACGATAAATTCGTACTCTTTTCCATCCTCCAGTTTATTGTCCATTTCTTTCGTAAGCGTTTCATAAGCGTCGGTATAACCTTTGCTGTCACTTGCTTGTGACGTGAATGGAATCATTCCAAACACCATGAAAACCGCTAATAAAATTGAAAGTAATTTTCTATTCATATTAACCTCCCGATATATAATTGTGACCATAGTCACTATATATTAATTGTACCATATTGTGTAATATATTTCAATTGTATTACAAAAATTTTTCCACTTTTTTCGAAACTATATAAAAAAATAAGTATAATAAAATTTTCAAATTAAAAAATTGCTTTAATTTATTTTTTTAGTTATATATTTTTGATATAATAATATGCAATGTAAAGTTTTATAGTATTTAAAGACATGAGATCTATTTTTGCTGGGTTTTAAATAATTTAATTTATCGTACATTATAATTGGTTATTGGTGAATATAAAATAATTTTTCCTGTATCTTGTATTTCATACCTTTTTTAATTTGTTATTTGGTGGCGATGCACATTTTTATCTCATATATAATCAGAACCATTTATATATTCGTATTCACACTGAAATTTTTTAATTATATAAATTTTTATAAGATAAAAATCCAAATATCATTGTGTATCCCAAAAAACGTAGCGTTGGGTCATTCCCTACGTCATTTTTGCAGTTTAATAGTTGTATGTCTATACCATCCATGTTGTGTCTATAAATAAAGAAACAAAAAATATCGCCTAAAACATTTTCTCTCGCAGATAATTTTTTCAAAATTTTGCGTACCTATTTCTCACCTTGACGTGGATACACTTTTTATCGTTCAGTTACGAATTCAAAGATGTATATCTATGCACAACCATGCGAAAAATAACTCTGCGATTTCGTTTTTTAGCATGGGAATGGCCCTCACCCGCAAAACCCGGTCGCCGATACAAACTGCATGCAAATATTATATTACAACATCACTCACAGAATTGTATTTATCTATATTTCAAACGGTTCAATATGATAGATCTAACCGTACTTTTTGACTTGAAAATCAAAACGGTCTCCCGCAAACCGGGCGATTGAAAAAATGCGAAATAGAATTAAGTAGATTGATTTGGAAAAATTGAATAGGAATCGAGAGAAATACTAAAAAAAAGGGGGCTATATGCCTCATTTTTTGTGTGAAAGTATATTGAGATTGATTGAAAGGTTGCAATAAACAAATACTTTTTAACTTTCTTTAAAATTTATTTTATTCTCATTTAATTCTATATCTTTCTTTTCTAAGAGGTTCCACTTTTTTATAAAGTAATTAAAAACTTTATCTTTTATTTTCTTGCTTTTCCCGTAATCTATGTATATAAAATAATATAGTAAATATAAAATTGCTAAAATTAAATATCTAATTATACCCATATATAAACATTCGGTAAATGAATTTATACCTAAATATTCTTTAAAGTAACTCCATTCTTTTATTCCTTCTGTTGCCTGTATAACAATAAGTGCGATAATTGCACCAATATTTAATATCGCCAAACTATATTTGAAGTTAGATTTTATTAAATTATATTCAACTTTGCTTTCTTCTATTTGCTCTTTGAATTTCTCTTTTAATAAAGTTTCACCAAATATTATACTTATTAAATTCAAAGACAATGTCATAATTTTTTGTAAGTCACTATTAAAAATACCAAGAAAAATAATTAATAAAATAGAAATTACAAATAAAAATCTTTTTTTAGAATAAATAATATACTGTACAATTCTAAAAATAAATGATATTAAAACTATAATACAAGAAATCATTAATAAACTTAATGAATTTTCATGTTTATATAAACTTAGTAGTATTACTACATCAAAAATAAAATTTAAGTTCCAGAAACTTTCAATAATTAGATTATATTCCGGATCCTTTCTCTTTAAATCTAACTTGTGTCGCCATACTTCTTTCAGAAAATAAAATATAAAAACTGCATTAGAAATTAATTTTACAATTAAACAGTTCTCGTCTATTACATTATTCACAGATAGATAAAGTGCTATTATTGAATAAACAGTTAGAACAACTAAAAATATATTATGCACTTTGTGGTTCATATCTGTTTTTGACATATTGTACCTCCTTATATGTACAAGAAAAGACCCCGAATGGGGGTCTTTATCCTTAATTCATAACTAGTTTATTATGCTGGGAAAGCAACTCTCATTGTTTTAATTCTTGTTTCGAGCGGCATAGCATATTTTGTTAAGCTTGAATAGCCTTTTACTGTAGCTAGTTGAGCTTCTGCATCTGTAAGTGCCTTTTTAATATCAGCTTCATCAGCACCAGCTTTTACAAGTTTTTCTGCATCAGCGACTAATTTTTCAAGTCTATCTAACTCATATTTTTCTCTTACAGTCAATTCAGGTTCTTCAACTGCTGGAGCCTTGCCATATACGATAACATCAGCATCGTTTAATGTTGCGTATACGTGAGCATATTTCTTATTTACATCGCCAAATACTTTAGTGTATCTTGTTGTGTAGAAATCAACTCCACCAACTGTTACAATACCATTTTGTCCGATATAACCAACTGATGTTACAGCACCTGATTTTGAAGGGGCTACAGGGTTAATAGCCGGATCTGTTACGAATACAGCCGTTTTCTTTTCTGCACCTTTAACTTCACAGAATTTAACAATTTGTCCGATATATGCTTTTCTTAAGAATGCTGCATCATCTTTACTATCAACGATATAGTCTACAAATTCTCCACGATTTACTTCGAGAGTTACAGAATTTGCATAGTTGTCGATTTTTTCAATTCTTGCATATTCAGGAGCAGTTAAGTCTGCTTTAGGTCCTGCATAGTTTGTAAATACAACAACTTTAGCAAGATCTACTCTGTCGCCGTATAGATTATATCTGTTGATATTTAGTCCGCCTTCAATGAAATCTTTAAATTGTTTTTCATTGATTACAAAAGCACGGAGTCCTGTGTTCTTTTCGTTGTATTTTGCAACGTCAGCCATTGTAGCAGGTACAATATATGCATCTGAGAAATCAAAAGCTGTTCTGCCTTGTTGCTTAATTCCGTTAACAACAAATACTTTTGTATCGTCATCATATCTATAAGTCTTTCTACCAACTGTTAGATATCTGTAGTATGTCTTTTCAAACGAAGCAGCTTCCATATGTGAAGCATATTCATTTCTGCTTACTAAACAAGCAAGTAATTCTGCTTTGCCGTCTTCTCCACCTACTGTATAAAGAACGTCAAATTGATTGAACTCTGCTTCTCTTTGTACACCTGTGTCGTTCCATTTATATCTTACGAAATCTGTATCTCTTACAACATCTAGGTTGTAATCTTTTTCAGCATTTGCAGCTGCGAATACAGGGTAGTTTGAGTTCCATTTCTTTACCATACCGACTGTGTCTTTGAATGACTTGTCAGAAGTGATAAGTTGGATATTTCCAGCGATATCAAGTAATGCTTTAACATTTCCATCTATCATAGCATTGATGTTTCCTCTATTTATAGTTGTTCTATAGTGATTGTCATCATAAGCATATACTGAACGTAGATATTCGTCTGCACCACCGTCTTTTGAGCTTAACCAGTAATCATCTTCACCGATAACTGCCCATTCACCGTCAACATTTACAAATGTTTTTTCGAGTTTTCCTTCAACTTTTGCGTCTTGACGTACAAGTGTAACGCCTTCCAACATATGGATTACGTCATCTTTCTTGATATCTTCAGCTTTCATGTTGTAGAATTCTTTTTCAGCTGTGAATCCGATAACTCTTCTTGCCGGAGTCATTCTGTCAACAGAACCGTTTCTCATGTCATTGTAGTAGTAAACGTCTTTTCCGTCTCTCTTTACATCAGCAACAGGAGCGATGTCTCTTACTGCAAATGTATCAATGAACATTACCATTCCATCTTTAACAGTTACTCTAACAAAGTTAGGTTTAATTTTCTTAGCTGCTACTTCTCTAGCAAATTCTTTGTAGTTGTAGTTTGCTGAACGATTTCCGGCAGTTACATATGTTCTGTACATTCTGTCGTCGTTGTCATATCTTCTGTCATTTCTGTTGTAGTATCTTTCATCGATACGTACATCGTAGTTTGACCAATTAACACCGAGTTGTTTATCTGTAACTTTTGTTATATCGCCGAAGAGATATTTGTAGTTTTCTTTATCGATTACAGCTTTAACTAATTTACCATCTGCATCAACTGTTGCGTTGATAACTTTACCGATAAGATTTTCGCTATCTCCGATAACTTCGTCTTCACCCTTAGCATTCTTTCTTACAAGATTGAATACTCTTTGTTCACCAACTTTAGCAATTCCTCTTTCATCAACATTGTTTGCTTGTTGAACAACTGAGAGAACTTCAGCTTTAACTTCTGTTTTTCCAAGGTTTGATGTTCTGTTGTTTTCAAGAACTATCATTTTGTAAACATTGAATTTACCGAAGTCTTTTTGGCTTAATGTGTTGTAAAGCATGTGGAACATGTTTTGTCTTGTTGCAGCTTGTTTGTAGTTTTCAATAGCTGGAAGATCTTTCATGAGTCCGAGTTCGAATGCTTTTGCAATGTAGTCAACAGGATAGCTGAATCCCATTGTGTCAACGCCCATGTATCTTACGAGTACAGTTGCGATTTCAGCATAGGAAACTTCTCTTTCAGGACCGAATGTTCCGTCTGGATATCCTTTTACCCAGTCTTTTCCAGCAGCAAAGCTGATGTAACCTTTTGCCCAGTGAGCTTCTGTTACGTCTGTGAACTTTGAGCCGAGTGTTTTCATAGCTTTTGCTACGTCGTCTTTTCCGTCTAGTCTAGCTAGAAGTGCTGTGAATTGTGCTCTTGTTAAGTTTTTGTCGAGCATCAAATCGCCTTTTTTGTCACCTTCTACATAGCCGTTGTCTTGTAAGAATTTTACAAATTCCGGTGTTTCTACAGCTTTTTCAGTTTCTTTAACTTCTTCAGCTTTTTTTTCTGCTTTTTCTTCAGGTTTAGCTGTTTCTTCAGCTTTTTTGTCTGCAGCAGCAGGAGCTTCTTCAGCAGCGAATGCTGGAATGAAGCTGAACACCATGACAAGAGCTAACAATAGTGATAATAGTTTCTTGTTCATAAGTCTTATGACCTCCTAAATTTTTTTGATCACTGCCATTGTCGATGACAAAGGCAAATGTGACTAGTATTATTATAACAACAATGAATGGTGATTTGCAACCTTTTGGGGTCATTTGTAATACAAGTGTAATATTGAATGCCCCTCCCGGCGAAATCACTTTTGTTGTTATTCGTTTGTAGACTTTTCATCTACTGTATCTACAGTATACCCGATGGATGTTACAGGGGTGTTACGGTGGCATTAATTGTATATTACATATTTTGTTTGCGGGCCTTTTCGCGATAAACACTTGATTCAATATTTCAGTCGCTTCGGGTTACTTGCCAGTATGCCTCACTCCTAAAAAGTCTCGCACTAACCGTTTTTCATCAATTTTATCTGCGAATGTGTATATAAGACGTTAAGTTTTATACGACTTAGATATCTATTTGTGAAAATAAATTACTGTAAATGTTATGTTGTTGTATGTGATTACGTTGTTTGTAGCATAGGGCTCACAATTGACGTCAACGACGCATGAGGTATGAATACATACACGATTGTGAATGATGCCGTTTTATAAAATATAAATATTGTATAATTTTCTCATCGAAAATTCCTCGCAAACGTTGGGGTGATGGTTGATATTTAGAGAATTTGCGGAGGGCTTTGCGATAAATGGGGGCTGTGGTAGGATTTTGGGGAGATATTTTATTGGCACACAGTTGTTGGTGTTGATACATATTTTATATACACAAAAATGGGCGGGAGGATTCACAGAACCATCCCGCTACGGATGCGTACACATGCTTATACAATTATATAAATATATACACACCGTCAGTCAGTAGCGTCGCATACACAATTAACGTCAACGACTCATTTCTCCTGCCGTCGAAATATCGTCGGACGTCTTTGTATAAGTCCTACCATCGTGTTTTTGATTTTGTCAAATCAAAAAGCACGGGTTAGGGCTTTAACATCCCGCCGCATAAGTTTATCCATCGAACAGAAATCTTTGATTTCGTTGTGAGATGAGATAAAAAGGTGTATCGCCGCCAAGAGGGAGAATTGATTGAATAACGCACAGAGCGAAGATTTGTTTATAAATTATATGAGATTTGGTTTGGATATTTTATACGCACAGCGTTGTTGGTAACGATACATATTATATGTACACAGAGTTGGGCGGCGCAATGTGATGCGCCGTTACGTTCTGGGGAACACACAATGATTGGTGGAATTATATATTGTAATAATTTTATACGAAGTAAGTATTACATAATGTGAATGCGAAAATTTTAATATGTTATTTTTATGTACGAGTGTACAGAATTTGTAGCGGCGTGGTCACATCCCGCCGCATAAGTTTATCCATCGAACAGAAATCTTCGATTTCGTTGTGAGATGAGATAAAAAGGTGTATCGCCGCCAAGAGGGAGAATGGATAGAATAAATTTTGAAGACACACATTGATGGGTGGGTTGTAAATATGGTTTGGGATTTTGTTTACATATTTTATTGGCACAACGTTGTTGGTGTTGATACATATTATATGTACACAAAATTGGGCGGCGGGATGTGACCCGCCGTTACGTTCTGGAAGACACACTGTTGGTTGTATGTTGTTATAACAACGAACATCAAATATGGCGGTACAAGACGTGTATAGACATATACAATTGCAACAAAAAAGAACCGGTAATACCGATTCTTTAGTAAACATTGTAATTTGCGAGGCCCGCAAATGTATTACCTGTCAGTTAACATACCATTCTCACCCTTTTCTCCCTCAATTTCAATCACATATCCTTCCGGCAACTCCTCTTTCGAGATGATGATTGTGGTTGTAGGGTAGCTGATGACTTGTGTGACCATTGCATCTGCCGGCGGGCCGATGAGGTCCGGGGTGACGATGATTTTGTTTCCGATTCTTTTAACAGATTTTGTTTTCAGTGAGTAGCCACCGGTGTTTACTTTTACCGAGTAGGTGATCGAGATGTTTCCTTCTCCCGCGTCTTTCACGAGCAGTATCGGAGAGTGTTCCGTTTTTTCTGTCGCAGTTTCTCTGAATGCGATGTCGCCGTCTTTCATTTCGCCCATTTTTGTAATTCTCACGCTCCTTGATTCTTTGTTCCAGCTTATGTCAAGTCCGAGAGCTTTTCCGAGGTCTCTCAGTCTGAAGTAGTTGTAGCCTTTTACGTTAACTTTACTCATTTGGATGTCTTCTTTTCCGATTGAGAGAGTTTCTGTTCCGATTACGGCGCCTTTGAAGTCGATTTCACTTTTCAGTTCATCGCCGATCGGTTTATATTTTCCATCTTTGATGTAGATTCTGTTTTTTCCTTTTTCATCTTTTTTGTATTCAATCTCAATTTCCTTGTAGTCTTTGATGACAAATGCAAGGTCTCTCAGTTTGATATAGTTTTCTTCCTTATATAGTACTGTCGGAAATTCGATTACCATATCTTCGACCGAGATGTTTATTTGGTTTTTCAAAAGATCTCCGCTTGCCGCTGTTTTTGGAACTGAGGTTCCCATTATTCCGAGTGCGAGTAGCACAGGTAGTATTTTTTTCTTCATGGTTTTTTCCTTTCTTTTTACAACAAAAGCCGGTTTTGCCGGCTTTTATTTTATTTTATCGGCGAGATTACGTCGCCGTTTCCGAAGTTCGAATCGCTCCATGTGCCGTTTTGAGTTACGTGTGCTCTCCAGATTCGAAGATTTTCGGTTCTTTGGTAGCTTATTGTGTTTGTTGCGACAAGAATTTCGTAGTAGTACGGGTTCGTTCTGTCGACGTCGTCAAATGTTGTCATTGTATCGATGTTTTTGTCGATGTATTCTTTGTCTGCACCGTAGCCGATTGATTTGTTTATAATTTTTGCAGTTTCGCCGCGGCTTATTTTTTCAGACGGGTTGAAGTTTTGGTCCATAGATATCCATCCGCTGTTAAGCGCACGTTCAATGTATGGAACGCTCCAGTAGTGTTCTTTGATTTGGAATGTGTTTCCCGCCATAGCTTCGTGGCCGCCAAGTCTTGCTGCAATGACTATGAGTTCTTCTTTCGAAACGAGTCCTTGCGGGTCGAAGTTTCCGCCCGGTCTTCCGACCATGATGCCGTAGTTCGATGCGACTCTTACGGCGTTGTAGTACCATGCGCTTTGCGAAACATCGCTGAAGTTTGCTGTGCCGTATGAGTAGTTTTTGCCGGATTGTTCCAAAAGATTTGCAATGATTTGCGCCATTTCGGCTCTTGTTAATGTGCCGGACGGGCTGAATGTCGTCGAGGTGAGACCTTTCATGTATGCGCGTCTTGTGTAGAGCTTTCCGTCGTTTTTCTTTGCTTCATCAATCGCTTTTCTAAGATTTTCTACAGCGTTTTTAAGTCCGCCGTTTCCCTTTAGAGCTTTGTTTGCTTCATCAATCGCTTTTTCGAGATTGTCTTTATATTTTTTCCAATATGAATCGTTTCTTTTGTCTTTTAATTTTTTCGCTTCTGCGATAAGTTCATTTGCTTCTTTTACTGTTTTGTTGTCGTATGAGCCGATTGTGTCGAAGCCGCTGTAGTCGTAGATGCTCGGATATTTCAAATGCCCGATGTCGCGTGTACAAAGGCTTGAAATCGGCATATCGTCAAGCACTGCATTTGCAGCGTCGACAAGAGTTTCGACATAGTATCTCATCGAGAGACCGTTGTATTTGTCGAGGTACCAGTCGGCGGTGTAGTTGTAGCCGCGACCTTTGTCGTATTCATCAGGATAGTAGCCGAATTTTTTGTAGAATTCGTAGTATGAGTACGGAATTCCGTTTACATAATAGTAGCCGTTTCTGTACGAGTCGTAGTTTCTGTAGTGGCCGTTGTAGTATTTTCCGTATTTGTCATAGTATCTTCCGTTGTATGAGTATGAGAATTTTCCGTATTTGAAGTCGTCGACTATATTTGAAACTGTGTCGAGACTTGTTTCGAATTTGTTTCTTATGTCTTTTGAAACGGAGCTGTAGTCGCCGCATCTTCTGATGTCTTTTGCGATTTTAAGCGTGTCCGTCAAAGCGCGAGGCGCATCCGCAGCTTCAAAGCCGCCGTCAATGTTCACCGTGAGCGCACCGCTTTTTATGTCGGTGTAATCGAAATATGCGCTCTTTACAAGTTTGTAGCCGCTGTAAACGTCAACTCTGTATTTTCCGGTATAACCGATTGTGTAAACTCCGCCGGCACTCGTGATTTCACGGTCGTATGAATCGTAAACTCGAACGTCCAAATCTCTTATGTCGAAGCCGTTTCCGTCAACGGTGTTTACAACAAATGTGTATTTGTAGTTGTTTGAAGTCGAAAGCGTGAGGCTGACATAGTTGTTATCGCCGTTAACCAAAACCGTTTCTCTTGCTTCAACGCCCATATATGTTGCACTGACGGTGTAGTAGCCGTAACGCAATGTGTATGTGTTGTAGTATCCGTCCGGTGTGACCTCGATTCCGTTTGAATCGTAGATTTTTATAATAGCTCCGTTTATCGGATATCGATCGTCACCGAAAACATTTACGGTCAATTCACCGTAGTAGTTGTAGTAGTCGTCGCCGTAATAGGCGAAAGTTTTAAACGGCGTTATGCTTATGAGCATTAGAGCCGTCAATATTAATGCAATATATTTTTTCATAAAAATACCTCCTTAATTTCCATGAATTTTTCGTCATTCTACTACATTGTTACCCTGTATGAGTTTTTTCAATACATATTTATTCGATATGTAATAAAAATGAAATAAAACACGCATGACGCGTGCTTTATCATTTTAGTTTATTTGGTCAACTTGTCTTCTGACTTCAGGTCTGCTGTTTATTACAAGCATCAATGCCATCGAAATCAAAACTGCGAACACCGCATTGATGACGCTTGAGCCGAGTTTTGTTGCAAGAGTTGCCCATGCGCCTTCCTTAGGCACACCGAAAAGTAGATTCAAAGATAAAAAAGTCTTTCCTATATAAAGGACGATGTATGTGAGTTGTCCTAAAATTCCACCAATGAGATTTTTTCTCTTGTTGAGTCCGTGGCCGCTTTTGTCCATTGCAATCGCACCGCAAACAGCGCCCATTAAAAATTTGAATATAAATGTTATTGGAGCGCCCGCAATGTATGCAGGATTTGTAAGGTCAAGAAATACCGAGCCGACTCCCGCAGCAAAGCCTCCCCAAATTGGTCCTAAAATTAATCCCGCCAAAAGACAAAAACCGTTTCCAAGGTGAAGTCTTGTCGGAGTTCCGATTCCAACCGGAATGTAAAATGAAATGAGCGAACCGACATAAACAAGTCCGATCATAAGTGCGACAATCGCAATTTTTTTAGTTGTATAATTTTTTTCGCTAGTCATATAATCCCTCCATAAATAATTACATCAACTATTATAGCACATCTCGAATGATTTGTTAAATGAAAATTCAAATGCATATGAGTTTTTTGTATTTTAAATTGCAATTTACAACAATTTGCTAATATGTTATGAATTAATAGGATTTATTGAATATTACTATTGAATTACGGGTAACTATGATATATAATAGAATCAACAAATAATGACTTGTCAGAAAAATTTAATATTAACATTATTTGTAGAGAAGTCACAGTGTACTTATTTGGGCAAGCCCAAAAATTTTATTCAAGGAGGATAATATGAGAAAATTAATTAGTATACTCATTGCGGTGATGATGGTGTTGACATTGTTGCCAGTTGGAAGAGTAATGGCAGAGGAAGAAGGAGAAGGAAAAGTTCAAGTGACATACGAATATGTTTCAGGTACAGCAGAAAAAACATTGCCTACTTCCTTAACCGCACCTACTGCTACTGAAGCTAACAAAGGTTCAGAAGTTGACGTTCCTAAAAATCCTACTCCGGCTGAATTTTCAGCCGATGATGGAAAATGGACTTTTACAGGTTGGAATCCTAATACCAAACAAACAAATGTTCAAAATGATGTGAACTTTATTGGTACTTGGGAATTTACAAAAAATGCACCTGTTCTAGAGAAAGTGAATGTAACCTACGCATATGTTTCAGGTACAGCAGAAAAAACATTACCTACTTCTTTAACCGCACCTACTGCTACTGAAGCTAACAAAGGTTCAGAAGTTGACGTTCCTAAAAATCCTACTCCGGCTGAATTTTCAACCGATGATGGAAAATGGACTTTTAAAGGTTGGAATCCTAATACCAAACAAACAAATGTTCAAAAGGATGTGAAGTTTATTGGAACTTGGGAATTTACCAAAAAAGAAAATTCTGACCCTGGAGAAACTCCTGTTGTTCCAAGCGACAGCTATTCAACAAGAGTTCCACGTGCGATCAGAACTACAATTGCTAAAGCAAAAGCTATGACTGATCATACGTATTACAATTTAGCAACTCCAAGCTCAAGAGCAACTCTCGAAAGTGCACTTGCAACTCTAAAGAGCATTGCAAACGATTTCGAAAACGGTTACTACAGCAAGTATTGGAACGGCAAATTCTGGAACGGCTACTACGGCGACGGTTGGTATGACTACTACGAAAACGGTTATTACTACAGAAACGGCGTACCTTACGAATACAATGAATTCAGAAGAAAATTTGGTTATTATCCTGACTATTACGGCAGAAGATATTGGAACGGAAAGTATAGAAGAGGTTATTATCGCGACGGTTGGTATGACTACTACGAAAACGGTTACTACTACAGAGACGGCGAAGCTTACTCATTCACTCAATTCAAAAGAGAATTCGGTTATTATCCGAGCTATGCTTACGGCAGAGGATATTGGAATGAATACGACGGCACATGGGATCCATACCACGGCTACCAAGGACGTTACGGATATTACAATTCAACAATCAGAAATGCTGTTGAAAGAACGATTGATGCAATAAATGATGTTGCAAGCGAATCCCGCGCAGATGGTATGACAGCTTCATATCCAAGTCTATCCGACTATGAAGGATATTATGATTATTATCCATGGTATTATGATCCATACTACTATGACGGATATTATTATGACCAAAGTTCATCAAAGGTAAGAGAACTCAAGAAGTTGATCGGCGATGCTGAAGAACTTGCTTCTTCAAGAAACGACGCACAATGGGCTCCTTTCAAAAGTGCACTCACAGACGCTGCAAACTACGGCAGAAAAGCTGTAAAAGGCAGAGCATCTGTTTCAGGCGCAATCGAAGAACTCGAAAAGGCAATCAAAAAAGCAAAGACCGACGGAATGAAACTTTATATCAGACGCGGCTTCATGACCGGGGTAAACGGAACGGAATTCAATCCGAACGGAACTCTTACAAGAGCTGAAATGGCTCAAATCATTGAAAATCTTCTCGAACAATCGGGCGAAACAGTTGCATTTGCACCTAAGAAATTCAATGACGTTGAATCAGGAAGATGGTTCAAGAAGGCTGTAAACCTCATTTCATCACACAATATCATGAAGGGAAACCCTGACGGAAACTTCTATCCACAAAAACCGGTTTCAATTGAAGAACTTATCGTTATCGCTGCTAGACTCGGCGGACACACTCCACAAACCGGAAATGTATTTGGAATTTCTAAACACTATTGGAGCGTTCCATACATCCAAACAGCTTATGTAAAAGGATGGATTGGAATGGACAAGTTTGACCCGTCAGCTGCAATCACAAGAGGACAAGCAGTTCAAATTTTGAACCGTTCATTAAACTACGGTGTTGACAAAGAATTCATCAATAAATATGGCGCACAAATGAATCAATTCTCAGACGTTACAATGTCAAACCCATATTATTATGACATCATCGCCGCAACAAACACAATCAGCTACTCACAAGTTCCAAACAACAAAATGAGAATTTGGAGAGCATTCCAAACATCAGGCGGATGGTCCACATCGAAATATTCGAACGGAACATATGTAAAACCTTACACAGGTTGGTAAAAAAATAAAGCACTCGAAAGGGTGCTTTTTTTGTTGCGGTTTTTTTTGGGGGGGTGGGGAGGCGAGAATGTTTTGTAATTTATAATTGCATAAATCGTTGTGTGTTTTCCGGAATATGTCCCACATGTTTTCCCTTTTGGCGGCGATACACCTTTTTACGCGTTCGGTTACGAAATCGAAGATTTCTACCTCACCCGTAAAAAAACTGGTCGATAATACAATGTTTATTTATTTCTAAATGTCATCACTCACAATCGTGTATGTATCTATATCCCAGGCGTCGGGATGTGACCCGACGCTACTGACGGCGTGTATATATTTCTACAATTTATAATTCCACCAATCATTGTGTGTTCCCCAGAATGTAACGGTGCACTACGTTGCGCCGCCCATTTTTGTGTTTTTTAAATATGTAATATTACCAACAACGCTGTGCCAATAAAATATAGAATCAAAACCCTTATACCATATTTACAACCAATATGTTTGCAAAATATGCCCCACACAGTTTCCCTCTTGGCGGCGATACACCTTTTTACGCGTTCGGTTACGAAATCGAAGATTTCTACCTCACCCGTAAAAAAACTGGTCGCCGCTACGGGCTGCGTTTATATATTTATATTTTTAAATTGTTTATACGCGTTTGTTTATCCATATCTCATGCGTCGCAATATTAAAGACCTAACCCGTGCTTTTTGATTTGAAAAATCAAAAAGACGATGGTAGGTCTTATACAAAGACGTCCGACGACATTTCGACTAACAGGAGAAATAAGTCGTTGACGTCGATTGTGCATGCGACGCTACAAACAACGTAATCACATACTACAACATAACATTTACAGTAATTTATTTTCACATTGAGATATTTTACATATATAATACACACAAAAAAACACTATTTGCGAGGATAATTTGATGAGAAACGCCGTAAACTCAATTTTTGATTGCGCAGGTGTTTGGGCGGGAGGACACACAGTGGTATGATACACATAAAGTAGACAGTCTAATTAATTAAAAACCCACAAAAAGGAGAAAAAATGGGTAAAATTAAATTTGACTTAGAAACAAAAATCAAAGCTTGTAAAGAATACGAAAAAGGAAACAAATCATTCGTAGAA
>QWCH01004324.1_pt1 | contig 21153 bp, 13 predicted proteins | sample 1972671 | NCBI WGS metagenome assembly QWCH01 (sample SAMN09866713, study PRJNA288562) | Human gut metagenome isolate term3_stool, whole genome shotgun sequencing... | isolation source: gut | host: Homo sapiens | place: USA: California | reverse complement strand
ACCTATACGCTCCTTGATTTGCTGAAAAACGACCAGACAGAAACGGACACGCGGGAGCATATCGAGGTGGTCACGCTGGAGAGCAAGACCAAGGACATGACGGAAATTCTGAAAATGCTGGAGCCGAAGCTGGAGGTCAAGACCGAGGACGGCTATGAGGGCATCCTGTCCCTTGACCACACCACCATTCAGGTGGAGGCAGCGGGCTACGGGATCAGCAGCCGCACGGTGACGGCGGAGCGCACCTATCCCAATCTCTCCGACGCGGATGTGTCCCTTGTCCCCAAGTCCGTGAACGAAAATGGCCGCACCCTGACCCTTGCCGATGTAAGCTGGCAGGAGGCGGCGGTCGATCCCACGGACGGCTACGATATTCCCATTCGCTACACTGCTGTGGCAAGCTACACCGGCACCGCCACCAGCAAGTATGCCACCGGCTACACCGTTACGGCGGACTATAAGGGTGACATCACCCGCACAAGCTGTGATACGGTGGTCTACACCGCAGTCTTTTCCAGCGTCGGCGCTGCGGCATCGGCAAAGAGCAGCATGGACTTTAACTGGTTGTGGCTGCTGATCCCCGTGGGCGCTGCGGCGCTGGGCGGCTGCGGCTATGCCGGTTATAAGGGCTATCGCCACTACATCAATAAAAAAAGAGGGTACGCCGCATGAAAAAATATCTGACTACGCTGCTGGCCGCCTGCTGTATGCTGGCGGCTTTTTCCATGCCTGCATCGGCATTGGAGTATCACTTTGACGGCCCGGACGCAGGGCTGTTCGGACGCCCCACTTCGGACGATACCATTTATGTCACGATGGATAAGCCTGCAAACACCGACCGCAGCAAAAACGCCGCCTATATCCCGCCTGCCTTTGGCTCGCCTACCTCTTATACGCTGAATGCCGGGGAGCTGCTGACGCCAAACCTTGTGAGCGGTTCGGCCACGGGAACGGTCAGCGGCACAGGCGGTGTGACCGTCCTGCCGCCCTCCACTTCCGGCAGCACCAGCGGAAGCACAGGCTCTTACACGCCGGTGAAGTACACTGCGGTCACGAAAGACCTCTATTACAGCGGCGGCTACCTCGGTACACTGAAAATCCCTACCCTCGACCTGTCTGTCAAGGTGTATCAGGGGACGGACCCGGACGCGCTCCGCAAGGGCGCGGGCCATTTCGCCAACACCTCCATTTGGGAAGGCAATGTGGCGATTGCGGGCCACAATCGGGGCGTGAACAACCACTTTGGCAAAATTCACACCCTTGACATTGGGGACACCATCAAGCTGACCACCCAGCTCGGCACACGCAGCTATGAGGTGTACTCTGTCAGTAAGATCGGCGTGGATGATACCAGTGTCTTGAGCGACAGCACGGAGAACATCATCACCCTTGTCACCTGCGTGATGGATCAGCCGGATTACCGCTGGTGCGTGCAGGCACGAGAAAAATGATGAGATACTATGGTGGTCATTGATGTAAAAACTTTTACTGAACTCCAACGCCTCCATATTTTTTGACACCCACCAACTTTTACGATACCATGAACCCATCAAAAGACTTTGGAGGTACACCCTATGAAGCGAGGAAGTTTTGCAGCCGGTTTTCTTACCTGCCTGCTGTTGGCTGGCATCACCACCACGGCCTATGCTGCCGGGATCATGGCCGAGCGCAGCACCCATCGCATCTATGTCGATGGACGGGAAGTGCAGATGGAAGCCTATGTCATCAACGGCAACAACTACGTGCGGCTGGCGGATATTGGCAAGCAGGTCGGGTTTAATGTCTATTGGGACAGCAATACGAAGACGGTCCAGATCGAGGCAGATAAGCCCTATACTGGCATCACACCCCAACAGACTGCCGCAGCCCCCACAGACGGTTCCCGGTATGTTCCCAAGGTGGGTGATGTGATCCGCTGCGACGATGGTACGGACTACACTATTAAAGATGTATCCCGCTGGGATAAAAACGCTTTTTCCAGCGCACCGCTGGGAGAACTGCCTGCCGCCACCTGTGACTGGAGCAAGCTGCCCCAGCCGGAAATGCCGAGAGCGGAGGCGCGTCACTTCACCAGCGGCGGGCAGGACTACCTATTCCAGCGCAATCTCTACGAAACACGCCGGATGCTCTACACCCTGTATAATGCCATCGGGGACAACCCTGAAACATGGCAGAACGGCCAGCCGGTGAAATTCCCCAGCGGGAATGACAAGGTGAAGATCAACCTGACCATTCCCGCAGAGGTAACGCCGCAGAGCTTTTGGCCGTGGCGGGCAGAGCAGATCACAGAGCTATTCAATTCCTGTCCTCCGGGGACTTACTCTCTGGAGTCATGGGATGTCTACAAAAACGGCGTATTCCAGTACACGGAGTACAGCATCCATGTAAGCTGAAAAATTCATATCCACACGCAGGCGGTATGTGAAAAGCATACCGCCTTTTTTATATCCAAAAAATTCAGGAGGAACGCAATATGAAAAAACGATTGATCTCCATGCTGCTGTTGGTGGTCATGGTGCTGGGGATGCTCCCGGCCACCGCCCTTGCCGCCAGCAGTGAGGAGGAAGCCCTGGGCGAAGTCAATATTTACAACGGAGAACAGAAGCTCTCCTATCTCTCCATCAATGGCCGCATCCGTGAGCTGATCTATACCTATTTCAACCATGTGGATGCCAACGGCAGGACGAAGGAGATCCCCGCGTACTGCGTCAATCCGAATACAACGGGTGTGCCGCAGACCGTGGCCCCCGGCAAGAGTATCAAATACATCGCCAAGGAAAAGGGCAGCGATCCAAAAATTATGGGTATTATCGCTAATGGCTATCCCACCCGCGGCTTATCGGAACTGAAGCTGGAGAACAAGTACCACGCCTACTATGCGACCAAGATGGCGCTGTGGTGCTATCTGCTTCCCAACTGGAACATCAATAACCTGAAGGTCAATCCCAACCTGACCGGTGCGGAGCTTCAGCGGGCGCGGGCTATCCTTGCCGCTGCCAAGGACATCTATGTGCGCGGCACGGCGTGGAGCAAGGTGTACTCGCCCCGTGTTACCGCCACGGCTGACCGGGATACCGCTTATGCTGTTACAGTAGACGGACAGCAGTACAAGCAGCAGGTGTTTACGGTCCACTCGGATACCTGGGTATGCGACTATGCCATCCGTGTTGCATTTTCGGACCCTGCTTCTGTTCCCGCAGGAACGCGCATCGTGGACATGAACAACAAGGATATTACGACGATCACCACCTCCGGCACCGGAGATGGCTATGATGGGAAATTCAAAGTCCTATATCCCGCCGCTGCGGTGGCAGGCAAGACCGGCAGCGTCCAGCTTTCCTTCTCTACCAATGTCTATCAATACGCAGTGTTTTACGCTGTTTGTGCAGAACAGAACAAATACGGCCAGCTCCAGAATTATATGTGCGACACCGACCCCACTACCACAATGAAACTGTCCACATACAGCAATTACAGCGACGGTGAGAAAACCGAAGAACCCGACACCGGCCTGAAAATCATCAAGCTGGAGAAAGGCACGGACACGCCGCTGGGCGGAGCGGTCTTTGAGGTGGTCGGTCCCGACGGAGCCACTGTCGGCACCTTCGCTACCGGCTCGGACGGCACCGTGACCATCCCTCTGACGCTGGCGGGGAATTACACTGTGTACGAGCGTGTCGCACCTTTGGATCACCTGCTCAGTGATACGCCCGCACAGAATATCAAGGTTGAGTATGGCAAGGTGGCGGAGCTGACCTGCTGGAACGAGCCTTACGGAACGCTTCGCATCGAGAAGCTGTCCGACACCGGGGCGCACCTGCCCGGTGCCATGGTGCAGATCAAGCACATCGAGAGCGGCGTGACCTACACCGCCGAAACCAATTTTGCGGGTTATGCCATCTTTGACAACATCAAACCCGGTGCTTACGAGATCAAGGAGATCACCGCGCCCTCCGGCTGGCTGAAGGACAACGCCACCTATACGGCTTCCGTGGCCACCGGCGAAACCACGACCTTTTCTCTTGTGAACAAGGAATTGCCCGGTCTGCGGATCATCAAGTATGACCGCAAGAACATGGTGGCGATGGCCAATGTCACCTTTGAAATTTTCCGAGACAGTGTTTCTCTCGGCAAATTCCGCACGGACGAGTTTGGCGAAATCCTCCTGACCGATGCTGCTCCCGGCACCTACCGCGCCGTGGAGGTGGATACCGGCAGCGACGGTCACATCCTCGACACCACGCCGCAGGAGGTGGAGCTGTCCGCTGGTGATGGCATCAAGGAGCTGCTGTTCTTCAATGATGTGAAGCCCGGTATGCGGCTCATCAAGATAGACAGCACCGACCCCAGCAAGGTCGTTCCCAATGCAGTTTTTGAAATTAAGTCCGTGGCTGGTGACTACGGCCCCCAGGAATTTACCACCGACCAGAACGGCGAGATCGACCTCTCCAAGCTGCCCACCGGCGCTTATGTGGTAACGGAAAAAGCCTGTGAGGGCTATATCATCGACCAGGCCCAGCGCATCATCCAGCTTGACCCCAACGAGGACGCACAGTTCGTATTCACCAATACCATCAAGCCCTCCTTGCAGATCATTAAGACCAGCTCGGACGGGAGCCGCCTGAAAAATGTTCATTTCCGTATCGCCAAGATCGAGGATGGAACGCATTATCTTGACCGCACCACCAACGAGCAGGGCGAAATTCTGATTGCCGATTTGGAGCCCGGCGTGTACTCCGTCAAGGAAACCGCCACGGATTCCTCTCACATCCTCGACCTGCGTGAGTATCACATGGAGCTGTTCGCAGGCCGAACCAGCACCCTGACCATCGAAAACCAGAAGCGCCCCAACCTGACCGTCTACAAGCACGACGCCGATACCGGTGAGCCGATTGCGAACACCGTGTTTGAAGTCCGTGCCGCAGACGGTCACAGCGTCGATCAGATCAAGACAGACAGCGAGGGCAAGGCGGAGCTGAAAAATTTACTCCCCGGCGTGTACGAAATCTCGGAAAAGTCCGTGCCGTCCCCGTATCTGCTGGACGCGCCCTCTCAGCTTGCCACCCTCTACCCCAACCGCGACCACACCGTGTATTTTGAAAACCATCAGAAGCCCGCGCTGACCGTTAAAAAGGTGGACAGCGTGACGGGAGATCCCTTGCAGGGTGCGAAATTCCATGTTACCTACGCCAGCAACAATACCGGCAGCGGCGAGATCAACGACCTCGGCACCTACTACACCGGCGAGAACGGTCAGTTCCAGCTCACCGGTTTGCGGGACGGCTGGTACAAGGTAACGGAGCAGGAGCCGCCCACGGGGTACGCCATCAAAGAGGCCACGCAGGAGGTCTACATTAAGTCCGGCACTTCCAAGACACTGACCTTTGAAAATATTCCCCTCTCTGCGCTGGTGGTGTGGAAGTACGACAGCGTCACCGGCGAAGCAGTCAGCAACGCCGTATTTCAAGTGAAATACCTCGGCGGCACCTCCGGCACGGGCGGTACGGTCATCGGCACCTACAAGACTTCTGCCAACGGCAGCTTCACCGTTACCGGCCTGAAGGAAGGTACTTACATTGTAGAGGAACTTGCCAGTGACAGCGGCCATGTCATCGACTCCGCACCGCAGACGGTCTACATCAGCGGCAAGCAGCAGGATGTGGTGCAGCTCTATTTTGGAAATTCTCCCAAGGGGAACCTGCTGGTGAAGAAGATCGACAGCGCGACCCACAAGCCCCTTTCTGATGTGGAATTTATGGTGACGACCGCAGACGGAACGGTGGTGGGTGACGCCAACGGCAAATATGTGACGGACAGCGCAGGTACTTTCACGATTACAGACATCGTCCCCGGCACAACGCTGGTGGTAAAGGAAACCCGCGCAAGGGACGGCTATCTGCTGGACGATGCACCGCAGGCCGCAACCGTCAAGGCTGGCCAGACCGTGACACTGGAGTTCCGCAATCAGCCGCAGGGCTCCCTTATTATCAATAAGCTGTCCAGCGCGGATAAGAAAACACCCCTGGAGGGTGTGCTGTTCCAGATCACCTATTCCGATGGCAGCTTCGTGGACAATGGCGCACTTTCCAGCAAGGGCTTGTACCGAACGGACAAAAACGGCCAGATCATTCTCAGCGGCATCACTGGAACGGTTATCGTAACGGAGGTGGAAACCATCAAGGGGTATCGCATTGACGATGCCACCCGCAGCCAGACCATCGAAGTCCGCGCCAATGATACCCAGCAGCTCTGGTTCTACAATGCTCCCATCTCCCGAATCCTGCTCCACAAGGTAGACAAGGCTACCGGCAAGGGAATTTACGGCGCGGTGTTTCTGCTTTACGACAGCAATCACAATCCCATCGGGGAGTATGTGACCGATCAGGACGGCTACATCTACGCTGACGAGGGACTGGCCGATGGCCGCTATTATCTGCGTGAGATCAAAGCCGCCCCCGGTTATGTGCTTGATCCTGAACTGAAAACGATCTATGTCCGTTACGGCTCCACCACAGAAATCGAGTGGAGCAATACCGCGGAGTGCGGCCAGATCCAGATTATCAAAAAATCTGCGAACGACAATCCTATCAACGGCCTGCCTGCCGGGACGCTGCTGGAGGGCGCGGTGTTTGAGATCTACGACAAGGCGGGTAATGTGGTGGACACCATCAAGTCCGACCGGAACGGGCGCGCCGTGTCCAAGACGCTGCCCCTGTCCCACTATACCGTCCGTGAGATCAAAGCGCCTGCGAATTACTCCATCAACCCCACAGTGATGACCGCCTATCTGGAGTTCAACGGGCAGATCGTCACCTTTGAAGTGCAGAATACCAGCGTTTCCACAGGGGTATCCATTAAGAAAACCGGCCCTGTGCAGGCTGTCCCCGGTCAGCCGATTCGCTATGTGTTCTCCAATATTAAGAACACCTCTACCGTCACACTGGATTCCTTCTATTGGCGGGATCAGCTTCCCGCGCAGGTGACGCTGAGCAAAATCGTCACAGGCAGCTACAACCAGCCGCTTTCCTACAAGGTGGTCTATAAGACCAACCTTTCCGGGGACTACCGCACCTTGGCGGACAATCTCTCCACCAGCAAGGTTTATGTGCTGGATGCCCGTCCTGCTGTCCTTGGCCTTGCCGCCAACGAGCGTGTTACCGAAGTCATGTTTGTGTTCGGAAATGTAAAGGCGGGCTTTGCGCAGGTGGAAACGCCGTACATCTACGCCACGGCCCACAGCGGTCTTGCCAACAACTCCGGCATTGTGAATGTGGCGGATGTGGGCGGCCTTTACAACGGGCAATGGATTCAGGCAGTGTCCCGCTGGCTCACCACCGTCTACACCAAAACAACGGTGAAGCTGCCCAAAACGGGGTACTAAGCCTTGCGGCAGAATGACTTTCGCAGCGCTGCCCCTGTGTGGGCGGCGCTTTCCCCGTTGGTCCTCTGGCTGGCGGCAATCGCCGCCTATGCCTACGAGGACGGTATGAACCTCTTTCAATGGATGGGGCGTTTCAGCCAAGTGCTGGAGCGCCCCTTTGCCATCGGCTGGACGCCCTACACGCTGAAATATATGTTGGTGGGCCTGCTGCTCTACGGCTGCGGCGTCACACTTTACTACTCCGGCCGGGAGAACCGGCGACCGGGCGAGGAATACGGCAGCGCTAAATGGGGCAATCCCAAGGAACTGAACCGGAAGTATATGGATCACCAGCATAAGGACGCCAACATCATTTTGACCCAGCGGGTCCGGCTGGGTATGGACGGCTATATCACCCAGCGCAACATGAATGTTCTGGTAGTGGGCGGCTCCGGCTCCGGCAAGACCCGTTTTTTCTGCAAGCCCAATATTTACAGTGCGAATTGCTCCTATCTTATCACAGATCCCAAAGGCGAGCTGCTGCGCGCGGCAGGCGCTTTGTTGGCAGCGCAGGGCTACGAAGTCCGGGTGTTCAACCTGATCGACCCCAGCCAGTCCGACGGATACAACCCCTTTTCGTACATTCACAGCGAAAAAGATGTGCTGACCCTCATTGATAACCTCATCAAAAATACCACGCCCCGCAACGCTTCCAGCAATGATCCCTTCTGGGAGAAAGCGGAAATCGCGCTGGACTCAGCCCTTATGCTCTACCTCGTCAGCGAAGCGCCCCCGGAGGAACAGAATTTTGAAATGCTGATCTACATGATGAACTTTGCCGAGGTGCGGGAGGAGGACGATCAATACCGCAGCCCGCTGGATATGCTCTTTCGGGCATTGGAGGAGGAACAGCCCAACCATGTGGCGGTGAAACAATATAAGGCTTTCAAGCAGGCGGCGGGAAAGACGGCGAAATCCATTTTGGTAAGCGCCGCCGTGCGGCTGGCCACCTTCAATATCCCGCAGTATGCCAGAATGACAATGGTGGATGAGATGGACTTTGGCAGTTTGGGCGAGAAGAAAAAAGCCATCTTCTGCGTGATCCCTGTTGATGACAGCAGCATGAACTACCTTGTGGGAATGCTTTATACCCAATGCTTTCAGGCACTTTACCGCAGGGCGGACGAGAAACACAACGGGCGTCTGCCTGTGCCGGTGCGTGTCATTCAGGACGAATGGGCGAATGTGGCCCAGCCGGAGAGCTATCCGAAGATCCTTGCCACCTGCCGCAGCTACAATATCGGGCTGAACATCATCGTGCAGAACATTCAGCAGATCAAGGCACTGTATGAAAAGGAATGGGAGAGCATCATCGGCAACTGCGATACGCTGCTGTTCCTCGGCGGCGGCAACGAGCCGACTTCGTTGGAATTTATCGTGAAGCTGCTGGGCAAGGAGACCATCGCCACCCGCACACAAGGCTTGACCAAGGGACGCAACGGCTCCAGCTCTACCAACTTCCAGCAGACGGGCCGCGACCTGATGACCATTGACGAGGTACGAAAATTGGACACCCATAAAGCGATCTTGTTTATACGAGGGGAAGATCCTGTACTGGACAAAAAGTACAACATCAAGCGCCACCCAAACATTAAGCTGACGACGGACGGTAAGGCAAAGCCTTATATCCACAAGCCGCAGGGCGCGCCGGATTACGCACTGCCTGACCTGCCCTATGCGTTCAAATCACTGGACGATTACGAATTTATTGATACGGAGGATACAGAACATGAATCTGAACAAGAAGAACCTTTGGAAACCGATGGAGCCGAATAAGGTGAAGCGGCGTTATTGGACGGCGGCTGGGGCTGCTGTTCTCTGCCTTTGCTGCGTTACGCCCGCGATGGCGGCGGGCGGCGATCCGCTGGATATTGTAAATAACCTTTCCGATTTTATCTTCAGCATCATCAAGGCGCTGGGCGTTATCATTCTTGGCTGGGGCATCGTGCAGGTGGGTATGTCGATCCAGTCCCACGATGCCAGCCAGAGAACGCAGGGCTTTCTTTGCCTCTTTGGTGGCTTAATGATCGCCTTTGCAAAGGAAATTCTGACCGCCATCGGCGCGATCTAATGAAAAGAGCCGGGAGATACTGCCTTGCGGCGGATCTCCCGGCTCCTTTGTGGGAGGTGATTTCATTTGGATAACAACTGGATCGTAGAAAACCTGACCAACGCCTTTGGCGTTTGGAATAGTAAAATGACAGAAATGTGGTCACTGCTGACGGAATCGCCCCAGACCTTCAAGGGCGGCACCATCTGGCAGACCATTGTGACCATCAACGGCGGAATGCAGGCCATCGGCTACGGGCTGCTGGTGCTGTTCTTTGCCATCGGTATCTTCCGCAGTGCATCCAGCTTTCGGGACTTTCAAAGGCCGGAGCACTTGCTGCGGCACTTTATCTACTTTGTGCTGGCAAAGCTGGGTATCACCTACGGTATGGACTTGCTGGTAGATGTATTTGATGTGTGCAGCGGCATTGTGGCAACGGCGGCGGGCAGCATCGGCGGCTTGACCGGCGCATCCGTGGCGCTGCCGCAGGAGATCGCGGACGCCATCGGAGATGTGGGCTTTTTTGCAAGCATCCCCCTTTGGCTGGTAACGCTGCTGGGGAGCCTATTTATTACGGTGCTGGCCTTCATTATGATCCTCACCGTCTATGGGCGCTTTTTCAAAATCTATATGTACGCCGCGCTGTCCCCGGTGGCACTGGCATCCTTTGCCGGAGAGGGGACTTCCCACTTTGGCAAGGCGTTTCTGCGGAGTTATGTGGGCGTGTGCATGGAGGGTGCGGTGATCGTTCTGGCCTGCATCATCTTTTCGGCCTTTTCCTCCAGCGGTACGCCGGTGGTGGATAGTAGCGCCTCCGTAGTGACGCAGGTGTGGAGCTATTTAGGCGAGGTCATATTCAACCTGCTGGTATTGGTGGGCTTGGTGAAGTCCGCCGACCACATCGCCAAGGAAATGCTGGGGTTATGAGTGATCTCTTGCTTTCCGGGCCTGCCGTTGGGCGGACTTCCGTTCCCACTTTTCTTCCATTTCCCGCAGCCATTCGCTGACCGGCGCTTTCCACGGCTCACTTTTGCTGGGAATATTCTTAATAAGACTGCGGGGATTCAGCCCCAGCCGCTTTGCACGGGCAACGTCATCATCCGTCAGGCGGCATTTCTTTTTGGCGTCCTGCCAGAGCTGTTCGTTGTATGCCATAGCGCATATCGACCTTTCACTATTTTTCTAATCGTATCATATCACAGACAGCAAAACAATACGGAGGAATCTATGGAAATCAAAATCAACAAAGAAATTCGCGCGTACCGCGAAACGCTCTTTTTCGGTCTGTCCACGCGGCAGTTTATCTGTTCGGTGCTGGCGGTGGGGGTGGCCGTGGGACTGTATTTCAGCCTGAGCCATGTGCTGGACCGGGAAACGGTGAGTTGGGTGTGCATTGTCGGCGCGGCTCCCGTGGCCGCTGCGGGCTTTTTTCAGTACAACGGCCTGACACTTGAAAAGTTTTTGTGGGCGTGGCTGAAATCCGAGGTCATTATGGCAGGCAAGCGTGTCTGGAAAGCGGAAAACTACTATGAAGAAGCACTGAAACGAGAGGTGAAGAAGCATTGATCCTTTTCAAGCATCGGCGCAGCGCGGAACGGGACGCCTTTTCCGTTCCCCACAGCGTTCAGAAATCCATTCCCATCAAACGCATTTATCAAGACGGCGTGTTTCAGGTAAGCGGCAAGTTTTCAAAAACTTGGCGCTTTTTTGATGTCAATTATGCCGTGGCCTCCCCGGAAAAGCAGCGGGAACTCTTTATGACCTACTGTTCCTTCTTGAACTCGCTGCCCATCGGAGCCACGGCAAAGATCACACTTTTTAACCGTCAGCTCAATCAAAAGGACTTCGGTCGGACGCTGCTCATGCCCATGCAGGGGGACCGCTGTGACCTCTACCGCAACGAGTATAACGCGCTTGTTTTGGGCAAGGCGGCGGAGAGCAACAATCTCATTCAGGAGAAGTACATCACCGTTTCGGCAGAAAAGAAAAGCGTGGAGGAGGCCCGCGCGTTCTTCTCCCGTGTCGGAACTGACCTCACCACGGGACTTTCCCGTATGTCCTCCAACGTCCGTGAGATCACGGTCAATGACCGCCTGCGGCTTCTGCATGACTTCTATCGTCCCGGCGAGGAACAGCTATTCCGGTTCAATTTGGAGGACACCATACGCAAGGGGCATGACTTCCGGGACTGCATCGCCCCGGACTGTATTTCCTTTCAGAAAAATCACTATGAGTTGGGCAATCATGTGGGGCGTACCCTGTTCCTGCGGGAATATGCCAGCTTTATTTCCGACGAGATGATCACGGAACTGATGGACTATCCCCGGAACATGATGCTCTCTATTGACATTATCCCCGTGGCGATGGACGAAGCGGTGAGCATTAGCCGCAAGCAGATCATGGCGGTGGACTCAGACATTACCCGCTGTCGGCAGCGGCAGAACCAGAATGGTAACTATGACGCCAATATCCCCTATGAACTGGAATTGGCACGGAGCGAAACGAAGGAATTCATGGATGATCTCATGAGCCGCGACCAGCGTATGATGCTGGCTTTGGTGACGCTGACGCATTTGGCAGATAACCTTGAACAGCTCGATCAGGACACCGAGGCCCTGCAAGCCATCGGGCGAGCGCGGGGCTGTCAGTTTAACATTCTGCGCTATCAGCAGGAGGACGCGCTGAACACGGTGCTGCCCCTCGGCTTAAAGCGCATTGACGCTACCCGCACCCTGACCACGGAATGTACCGCTGTCCTTATGCCGTTCAAATCGCAGGAGATCCAGGACGCGGGCGGTATTTACTACGGTGTCAACGCCGTATCGCATAACCTCATCGTCTGCAACCGCGGAAATCTGCTCAACGGCAACGGCTTTATTACCGGTGTGTCCGGCTCTGGTAAGTCAATGGCGGCAAAGCAGGAGGTCTCCGCGCTGGCGCTCTCCACCGACCATGATATTATCATCGTGGACCCGGAGCGTGAATATGGCGAGTTGGTGAGGGCATTGGGCGGCGAGATCATCACCATTTCCGCTTCTGATCCAAACGGCTGCCACATCAACGCGCTGGATTTGTCCGAGGGGTATGGTGACGGCAGGGAGCCGTTGGTAATGAAGTCCGAGTTTATCATGTCGCTGTATGAGCAGCTCATGGGCGCGGACAAGATCGAGCCGCAGGAGAAGTCCATCATTGACCGCAGCGTGGGCAATATCTACCGAGAGTACATCAAGAATTTCCAAGGTCAGCCGCCTACGCTGAAAGACCTCTATGACGATTTGATGAAGCAGGTCAACCCGGAGGCGCACCGGATCGCGCTGGCACTGGAGCTGTTCACGGTGGGCAGCCTGAATGTGTTTTCCCACCAGACCAATATCAACACAAAAAGCCGTATCCTCTGCTTTGACATTCAGGACCTGGGTGAAAATCTGAAATCATTTCTCTACAAGTGCTGGAAGCGCTTCCGTAAATACGGTGCGACGCTCACCGGCATTACACAGAATGTGGAGGAATGTCTGCTGTCCAATACGGCGCGAATGATGTTCGCAAACTCCGAGTTTCTGCTGATGCTCAATCAGGCCACCACTGACCGGGAGCAGCTCGCCCGCCTGCTGGGGGCATCGGATACGCAAATGAGCTATGTAGACAATGCCCCGGCTGGCCACGGGCTCATCAAGGTAGGCGGGGCCATCGTGCCTTTCGCCAATGAGCTGCCTAAAAATACGGAGCTGTACCGCTTAATGTCAACACGCCCTGGTGAGGACTGATGCCATGCGGGACTTGAAGATCAAACCCGGCATGGACACGCCAAAGGCGAAGCTGAAGAACCATGCGCCCAAGGACGCCGATTCCCTTCTGAAACAGCACATGGACAAGCGGCAGCGGGAAAAGGAGCCGGAAAGCCGCGATCCCGTGCGTTACGCCACCGACCGCGTGGAGAAAAATATGCGCCGGGGTGCGGCTGGGGCGGCGGATGCCTCGCGGCGTATGATAAAGCATTATCAGGAGCAGAAACGGCAAGGTAGGAATAGTGCGTCGGAAAGCCGTACTGCGGCAGAAACGCTCGAAACCATGGACAGCGTGACGCCGACAGAAAGGGGCCTGTCCGATACGCTGCAATCACACGCCGCACGAAATGAAGTCGGAAATCAGACCGTACCTCCGCAAAATCGCGGAGGTCCAAAAAGCGCAAATGCCGCCCCGCAGGAGCGTGGGCGGCAAAAAGCTGTGCGGGACGCGAAAGCCGCCTATGATCGGAACCTTGCCGAAAAAAGAACAGCAGAGCGGCACATTGTACCTCCACCGTCCGACCGTGGAGGTACAATGACCACTCCGCAGAAAGGCAATTCGGGGGCATCGGCCAAGGGCAGTCCTGCCCCCAAGAGCGGACAGGCCATGACCAAGGCCACGCGCACCATGCGTGTTCGACCAACTGACCACGCAGCGCCGAACAATGCAATCATCACGCGCCGCGCAAGGGCGGCGGCGCAACGAAAGGTGCGTCAGGTAATGCTCCAGACATCCGCAAAGAACGGAGGCAAGGGGGCAAAAAAGATGGGCGGCGCAATAGTGCAGGCGGTACAGACGATTGGGAGAGGTATCGCGTCCGCCGCAAGTTCCATCGTGGCGGCGGGCGGCGGAGCGATGGTGCTGGTGCTGCTCCTGACAGTGATCCTTGTGGCGGCAATCGTGGCATCACCCTTCGGCATCCTCTTTTCCAACGAAAGCCGGGAGGCGGGCGTCGTGCCGATCTCTGCTGCGGTGGCGCAGGTCAACTATGAGTTCAATGAGCGGCTGGAAACCCTGCAAACGGCAGATGATTATGATTCCATCTCCGTGACCGGCCAGCCTGCCGATTGGATCGAGGTGCTGGCGGTGTTCGCGGTGAAGGTAGCAGGCAGTAACGATGCGGACGCCGCGGACGTGGCCACCATGGATGCCGACCGTTGGGACATGACCACCATTGCACACCGCATCGAGGTCATTCACCATCCCGGCAGTGGCGATGATGACGGATGGACGGAGCGAAATCTCTATATCACCATCACCGCAAAAACGGCAGAGGAAATGAAAACAGTTTACCATTTCAACCGCAATCAGATCGCGGCGCTGGACGAGCTGCTGGAGCAGCGCGACCTCCTGCGGGAGCTGATTGAGGATGTGTACTCCGTCAGCGGGGACACGGCGGCGCTGATCCGCAATCTGCCGGAAGATCTGTCCCCGGAGCGCGAGGCGGTGGTACGAACCGCCTGTTCTCTTGTCGGCAAGGTGAATTATTTTTGGGGAGGAAAATCCCTCGTAATCGGCTGGGACGCCCGGTGGGGCGAGCTGCGGCAGGTTGCGGCGGCGGGCAGCTCCACCACGGGGACCTACCGGCCCTACGGGCTGGATTGCAGTGGCTTTGTGGATTGGGTTTTCTACAATCAGTCTGGCGGCAGTTATGTTATCGGTCATGGCGGCGGGGCCACCATGCAGCACAGCCATTGTACCAATATTTCGTGGGCGGATGCACAGCCCGGTGACTTGGTGTTCTACCCGGATAATTCCCATGTGGGCATTGTTGGCGGCAGGGACGCAAACGGAGAGCTACTGATCATCCACTGCGCCAGCGGCTATAACAATGTAGTCATTACTGGTAAGGAGGGCTTTACATCTATCAGTAGACCGAGGTACTACGCAGAATAAAAAAGATTTACCTTTCCTTTGCGGGTCTGGTATGGTACAATACCCATCGTGTGTGATGGGAGGGAAATCGTGATGCAGAACTATACCGAGGAAGAAGCGGCCATTTTATGTGGATTTATTGGGCGATATGTTGACCGTGATTCCACCTATGATACGGTTCGCTCCGCTTATTCCCGGCTGTGTCGAGGACTGGAGCAGCATACTTTGACGTATCAGGACTACCTATGGGCAGAGCAGGTGCTTCAATTCCTGAAGCCCCAATGGTGGACGGAGCGGGAAGATCACCGTGCGCTGGCATCGCTCCTATTAAAAACGCAAACACTGATCAGAACAACAGGGTGATTTCACGCGGGAGGATGGCTGTATCGCTGTCCTCCCGCCTTTTCTCTGCAAAATGGCATTTCCTCCGAAACCAATCTTAAAACTGAGATATGGAATGCGTTTTTGGCGGGGAATGCAAATAATATCCCAACCTTCGACCCAAACTGAGCGTGCCGTTGTACCGCATAGCAGTCTAATTGACGGAAAGTTTGGTTAAAAGTTTGACTTTTTCGCGACCAAAGTTTGCTATGCAAATGATTCAAAATGAATTATAATAAAAGCAGTACAGTGAGAACAGATAGGGTGAAAGCCATGGACGAAAGAGAAAACGTGATATATCCACGTCCTCAAAAAGAATTAGTCTGTGTGATGGAGAACGCGGAAGCAGAGGGACACCTGCTGGAAACCATCTTAGAAGAGTTTGCAGAGCACCCTTTTTCCATGCCCGCCTTGTGGGCCTGTAGGGGGTACTTTCATCAGCTTGATATAGAGGATTGCAACAGCCATCCAGCGTTGCTGCCGATGCTTGCCCTGCTTTCGGCCATGGGGGGAGACCTGGATCAGGCAAAGGATTATGTGAGCATGCTGGGGAACATGCCACGGCACTGGAATCTGCAAGACTTTCATGAAAGAGATTATTATCGGATCAACACGGAACTGGTCATGCCTTATACAAGCGACGGAATGTTCCTGCGAATTATGTTCTTCCTGGTAAAGGCAGGCATGGTGCCGGTCAGATCGCTTACACTGTCCGCCTGTCGTCCCAGTATCTTGAATGGATTCCGGGACTTTACAAGATTTGGCCCACATCTGAAACGGTACAAAGATACGATAACCGAGATGGCTCATCAGTTATACGGCAGCGTGGGAAAGAATGTATATGAGATTCTGCTGGCGGAATGGTGCTATCAAAATAATGATTGCTTTAATGCACTAATCCTTGTGACCGGAACAATTCCGCTGATCGAGCGGGAGAGCGATATGCGCTGCTTGTTTGTGGCGCTGGCATTACAGATGAGAATCCTGCTCATGAACGGGCAGGCAGGATCGGCCAAGCCGCTGGTCGAAAAGATCCGGAACCGTATTCATGAAACGGGCTGGGAGGAACTGACCTCCAGCTTAAATGCTCTGGAATGTCTTGCGGCCTGTTATGATGGGCAGCAGGAGACGATCATCAAGTGGCTTGAAAAGACCGCCCCGGATGAAAACGGTGACATCTATATGATGGATATGTTTGCGTGGCTGGTAAAAGTACGCTGTTACTTGCAGGTGGGGAAAAATATGGCCGCCTACGTTCTGGTCAAGCAGCTCATTGCCCTCCTGGAGCCTGGAAAGCGGCGTATGGATCTATGCGAGTGTCATATGCTTCTGGCCATCATCTACTATAAATCCGGCGATCAAGACCGCATGTGTGAGGAACTTGAAACAACCCTGACAATGGCGAAAAAATACCGGTATATCCGACTGCTGGCGGACGAGGGGATCTGTATGGTGCAGATGCTGCCCGTCTACCAGCGGGAAAAGGGTGCGGATGCCTTTACCGACCAGATCATAGAGCTGGCCGGGAGCGTGAGCCGGTACCTCCCCAATTATCTGAAAGGGCCATCGGAATACTACGAAACACTGACCGAAACAGAAAAAAAGGTGCTGCGGATGATGGCATTGGGAATGAGCAACGATGAGATTGCGGAAAAACTGGGCCGGAAAGCGGGCACGGTGAAGTTTCACAGCAATAGTATTTTCCGAAAACTCCAAGTACCAAATCGGCAGCAGGCAGTCAACCGTGGGAAAACGATCGGCCTGCTGTAACACGCGGCGGCCGCGAAAAACAAAACATAAATTGATCAGAGACTTATGATGAGGGGGCGCGCCCCCTCATCCCGTGGGTACCCACGGGATGATACCCTTCTGAAAACCTTGCGACTTTTGCCCGCTGTGGTCAGACGGGCATAAACAAAACCTGACCACTATGCAAAGGAGGATACACACATGAGAAAACGTATCACAAGCCTGCTTCTTGTGCTGGCCCTGTGCCTGACGCTGCTGCCCGCATCGACGCTGGCGGCGGAGGCGCAGGGGCAGGCCGGTCAGGAGCAGACGGCCCTGACGCAGGGAAACGACGGACAGACGCAGGCACCCGGCCAGAATGGTACGGGCGAGGGCGATAAAACGTCCGACGAAGTACCTGATGAAGCGCCTGACGAGGAGCCTGACGAGGCGGTTTCGGCTGTACAGGCGTTGATCGACGCGCTACCGGCAGCGGAGGACATCTCGGACGCCAACGCGGACGAGGTCTCCGGCCAGCTGGACGCCATCGACGAGGCGAAGCAGGCCCTGACGGAGGAGCAGGCGGCCCGGCTGGACCTGACCGGATACGACGCGGCGGCTGCCGCGGTGCTGGCGCTGGCGGGAGAGCCTGACGCCAACGAACCCGTGCTGCTGGCTGCCATCGCCGGTACACAACCCAGCGGCAGCGGCACGGCGGGGGACCCCTATCAGATCACCGACGCGGCGGAGCTCATCTGGCTGCGGAACGCGGTGAACGCCGGTAAGGAGAACACCTGCGCGAAGCTGCAGCAGGATGTGGAGTACGTGGATGAGTTCTGGACGCCCATCGGCACCAGCGAGCACCCGTATACCGGCACCTTCAACGGCAACGGCCACACGATCCGTGTGTGGCTGCAAGGCTGGGGACAGGCCCTATTCGGCTATGTCGGCGCGGACGCGAAGCTGACGGATCTCGCCGTGACGAAGCGCCAGAGCGAGAATTATTCCCTCAACGCCAGCGCTCCCCTGGCGCGCAGCAACGCCGGCACCATCACCCGCTGCCGGTACAGCGGCGATATGACGGCCAAGGGTGCAGGCCCAGTCCAACGGCACGGTACGCGACATCATCGGCTGGGGCGCCATCGCCTATGAGAAGTCTGGCGGCAAGATCATAAATTGCTACTACGGCGCAGACAGCGACGACGGCTACGGCGGCAAGACAAAGGACCAGTTCCGCGGCGGCGAGGTCGCGTATCTCCTGAACGGCGGCACGGCCCGGGACGACTGGCGGCAGAACCGCTATGCCGGCGATGATACCCCCGTGCTGGACCGGAGCCATGCCAAGGTCCGGAAGTCCGGCGACTACTATGTCAGCCTGTATCCCCATGTCCACTGCATCTGCGGCGGTGGCACCATGTCCGGCGGCCATCCGCAGCACAGCGACGTGACTTATACCGCGTGGACGGACGACGAGGCGGCCAGCCAGTACGGCGCCAGCAGCTATACCGCGGCCAACTCCCTGCCCAAGAATCCGGGCAAGTACTATCTGACAAGCGATGTGACGTTGCGTGACACCGGCACATGGCATCCCGCGGACGGCACGGTGCTCTGCCTGAATGGTCAGACCGTCAGGGAGTTTGCTGTTGATACGCCCGCGTATGACGTCATTACCGTTGACAGCGGCGTGACCTTCTCCCTGACGGAGTGCGCCTCTATCCAGGGGGATATCCATTGCGCCAGCAGTGCGGCGACCCACACCGTGAACAACAGCGGCACGTTCAACTTCTACAACGGACGGCTGCGGGACACCAAAAGCAAGGCCGACGGCGCGGCTGTCTATAACACCGGTACATTTAATATGTACGGCGGCACCATCACCAACAACAGCAGCACCACCGCGCGGGGCGGCGGTGTGTATAACGCCGGTGCGTGCAATCTCTACGGCGGCGCCATCACCAACAACGGCGCCGGAGGCGGCGTGTATAACAACGGCACGCTGTCCGTGGGCGGCACCGCGACGGTCACGGGCGGCAGCCCCAACGTCTATCTGACGGACGGAACGACCATCACGCTGAACAGCAAGCTGGACGAAAGCGCCCGCATCGGCATCACGGCGGAAAAGCAGGGCAGCCTCGCCGATACGGCGGCCATCACTGTGGTCAAGGGCGGCGCGGCATCGCTGGTATGCTTCTTCCCCGATGATGACGGCACCTATGACCTGTCCTTCAACGATGACGGCGACGTCCTCCTGCACCTGATCCGCGACCACATGCACTGCGCCTGCGGCCACAAGACAAAATATGCCGGGGACATCGGCAGCCACGCTGAGCACAAGGACCTCCAGTTCGTGGCGTGGACGGATAAGCTGCTGAAAGAGCAGTACGGCAGCGGAACCAAATGGAAGGTGACGGATACCCTGCCCAAGCAGGCGGGTTACTACTACCTGACGGATGATGTGAATCTGGGTAGCTGGCCATGGGGGCCAAAGGCCGGCACCATCCTCTGCCTGAACGGGCACAAAATCACCAGCAGCAGCACGTCTACGACGGTGCGGATCGATTCTGGTGCCCATATCGTCCTGACCGACTGCCGAGCCAGCGGCGCCATCATAAACACCAGCGGGACCAACGGTGCGGAGGCGCTGTCATCCTCGGGTAACTCGACCTCCCGTAACGGTATCGCCGATGTTTTCAAAATTTCCCTTTCCGGAACCAGCGTGGGTGTCGAGAACTACACCAGCAATACCGTCAACCTGTATAACAGCACCATTTCCGGTACCCGTGGCGCCATCTACAACACCGGTACGGTGAACATCGCCGGTACGGTCAAGGCCACCAGCAATACCGCCAACAGCGGGGATTACTGCGTGAAAAATCTTGGTATGCTGAATGTTGACGGTACGCTGACGGCGGATGGCGGCGACATAGGCGTGGTCAATCACTCCGAGAACTCGCGCAGCGGTACCATGAAGGTCGACGGCATTGTCACCAGCACCGGCAGCAGCAACGGCCTGAGCAACCGCGGTGCGATGACAGTCACTGGTACGCTGACGGCCATCGGCAAAACTTATTATGGACTGTATAATGATAAAAACGGGACGCTGACTGTGAACGGTACGCTGACCGCCGCCGGAAATGCCAGCGGCGACAAAAGCTGTGGTCTGTATAACGCCGGCGGCACGGCCACTGTCATCGGCACACTCGCTGCCTCCGGCGGTCAATACGGCGTATACAACTACGGCCCGCTGAACCTGGCCGGCACGGTCAATGTCACAAATCATGTGTATCTCGGCAAGGGCCAAACCATCACCGTGGTGGGCGAGCTGGACGATGCCACGAGCATCACCGTCCAGACCTTGGCCATGCCTGCCTCCGGCAGTCCTGTGACCATCGCCACCACGGAAAACGCCGGCTGGATCAAGGCGGGCAGCTTCGTCAGCTGGACCCCCAGCAAGTATGCCGTCAGCCGCACCGACGAGGGCAAAACCGTTGTACTGAAGGAGCACGAGCACGAGTGGGGCTATACGCTCAGCTCTGACGGCACCACCATCACCGCCGCCTGCGTAAATACGGACGGTCTCTGCGGCAATACCAACGGCGGCAGCGTGACCATTGCGGCTCCCAGTGGCAATCTGACCTATGACGGCAGCGGCAAGGCGGCGATGCTGGCCAACAAGCTTACCACCGGCGTGACCGAACTCAACATCACCTATCAGAAGAAGAACGGAGAGAACTTCGAGGCATTTAACGGCACACCCACCGATGCGGGCACCTACACCGCCAGCATCACGGTGGGCGAGGGCAACAAGGCTGCCACCGCCAGCGTGACCTATACCATTGGCAAAGCTACCCCCAAGGCGGAGGGCTTCACCTTCAGCGCCCCGACAAGCCTGACCTATGACGGCAATGTCAAG
>QWCH01004783.1_pt1 | contig 21181 bp, 18 predicted proteins | sample 1972671 | NCBI WGS metagenome assembly QWCH01 (sample SAMN09866713, study PRJNA288562) | Human gut metagenome isolate term3_stool, whole genome shotgun sequencing... | isolation source: gut | host: Homo sapiens | place: USA: California | reverse complement strand
GCCCTCTATGGCAGAAAAAACAGCGGAGGAGTTTAAGGCATTTGCAGAAGTAGAAACTAAGTATGCGGAATGGAGTATTTTTGACATCGGTTTGGTATTTGATCTTGCGCAATTTGGAGAGGGAAAGGGTTTAGATTGTGGACAAATCGGCCAGATCGGGAAATTCTTTGGATTGTTGCCGACCGTGAACGAGATTAATGGCGATACGGATTATTGCGATGATACGATGCCATATGAAAAATACACGGAAGATTGGTATGATGAAAACGGGAATGATGCCAATAATCGTTTGAAAATTACTGAAAACGGTGTAATGTTCTATTCTACGAACATCATGGATGACCAGAGTTTCAGAAGTTCTATTACGATGGATCAGATGAAACGTATCCGTATGATCACGGATAACTGCCCGCTCCGTTGGGCTTGGAAGAGCAAGTGGGCATTCACGGGAAAAGAAGATTAATAATAGTCTTGTATGTTGTGAATTAAGAGAAGGGGGAAGCTGAAAAAGGCTTCTTCCTTACTCTTCTTATGTTGTAATGTGTGACTTTTTGAATTGTGTATTTATGAATAGAGGATGTCGTATTTTCTCTGTCCTGCTGTTATTGGTTTTTCTGGTGAGTGGTTTGGTAGCACAGCCTCGTTTGAAGTTTGACGGGGAGGGACGGTTTAAGATTGTGCAGGTGACTGATATGCACATTAACTTGAAGAAGGGGCAGTCGGAAGTGTGTTTTGAATTGTTGGAGGAGGTGATTCGGGAGGAGCGACCGGACTTGGTGGTGTTTACGGGGGATCAGGTGACAGAGTTGAATCCGCGAGCGACATGGGGACGGTTGGTGGAGCAAATGAGAACGTGCGGGGTGGCATGGACGATGGTTTTCGGGAATCATGATCACGAGCAGGGAATGAGTCGGGAGGAGATTTACGAGATGGTGAAGGAGGCTCCCAATTGCTTGATGAGCAAGGGGAACGTGAAGGGTGTCGGGAATTACGTGTTGGAGATAGAGGGGAAGCAGAGCCGGGCGACGGCTGCTGTGCTTTATTTTTTGGATTCGCATAGTAATTGCGAGTTGAAAGAGGTGGGGGGATACCAGTGGGTGGATTTTTCACAGATAGCTTGGTTGCGGGAGCAGAGCGCAAGACGAGAGTGTCCGTCGCTGCTGTTTATGCATATCCCGTTGCCGGAATATAACTATGCTTGGAACGGGAAGACGTTCGGGGTGAGGTTGGAAGAAATTTGTTGCCCGCGGCTGAATAGCGGGTTGTTTACCGCGTTGAAAGAGTCGGGGCAGGTGATAGGGGTGTTCGCGGGGCATGACCATGAAAATGACTTTATAGGTGTATATTATGATATAGCGTTGGGATACGGGCGTGTGTCCGCCGGGAAAAATGCCTACGGGTGTTTGGAACCGGGGGTGCGGGTGATTGAATTGACGGAAGGGAAACGGGAATTTGAAACGTATGTCCGGCTGAAAGGCGGGGAGGCGAAAAACAGATGCAAGTATCCGGTAGATTTTGAAGACTTGAAAAAATTGAAGTAATGATGAGATTGTGTTTTGTGTTGTTTGTGTGCGCTTTGCTCATTTGTCCGGCAATGGTTGCCGGACAGGGCAAAGACCGTGAAATTAAAGTGACTTGGGACAAAGAGAGCCCGGTGAAAAAGATTGTATCCCCGACGAAAGGGAAGGTGAAGAACGTGGTCTTTATGATTGGCGACGGTATGAGCCTGATGACGATGTATTCCACATGGGCTGCCAACCGGGGAAAGTTGAATATTGAGAATTGCCGATGCGTGGGGTTGGCGAAGACTTATTGCTATGACCGTTTGATTACCGATTCCGGGGCATCCGGTACGGCTTTGGCGACAGGACATAAGACTCGCTACCATTCGGTGGGGGTTGATCCGGACGGGAAGCCGTTGACTACTTTGACGGATTTGGCTGCCGCTAAAAACAAGTCCACGGGGGTTGTGGTTACCTGCCGTTTGAATGATGCCACCCCGGCGGCTTTCTGTGCGCACAACAGTGACCGGGAGCAGGCGGAAGCGATTATCGCGGATTACGTGGGGTGTGGTGTTGATTTTATTTTTGGTGGCGGTAAGCGGTATTTTTGTGAACGGGAGGATGGTCGTGATATTATGGAAGAGATGCGGGCGTTGGGGTACCGGACTCCGGAGAATAAGGAGCAATTGGACGCTATCGAAAGCGGAAAAGTACTTGCCGTTTGGGCGGATCACGATTTGCCTCGTCCGGCAGAGCGGGGAGAGATGCTGACGGAGGGTACCTTGAAAGCCTTGGAACTTTTGTCGCGTAACAAAAAAGGTTTTTTCCTGATGGTGGAGGCGTCGCAGATAGACGATTACGGGCATTCCAATCAACTTCGTCCTCTAGTGGAGGAGGTATTGGATTTCGACCGTACGATAGGCAAGGTGTTCGAGTGGGCGGCTGCCGACGGGAATACGCTGGTGGTGGTGACTGCCGATCATGAAACCGGAGGACTGACTTTGGTGGGCGGTGATTTGGAACGGGGTGAGATCGTGGGTAAGTTTTCCACGGGTAGCCATAGCGGTGTTATGGTTCCGGTTTATGCCTTTGGTCCCGGGGCGGAAGCGTTCACGGGTATTTATGAAAATACCGATATTTTCGAGAAGATTAAATCGCTGTTGAAATTATAAAGAGATGGTGAAATATATTGCATCGTTTTTTATCCTTGTCGTGTTGGCGGGAGCAGGGAAGGTTGCTCGCGGGCAACGGGATGTTACCTTTATCATCGCGGCTGATTTGCATTTTGATTTTTTGCCCGAGACGGATCAATACTATCACGTGGTGGCGATGAATCGGGTGCCGGGGCAGTTCGTGATGCCCGACGGGGAGGTGATTAGCCGGGTGAACGGCGTGGTGATAGCCGGTGATATATTTGACCGTTCCCGTCCAGAAATCATTGACCTTTACCGTCAGCGGTATGAACGCGGGGAGGGGGAAAGGCGGATTCATTTTCCGGTTTATCCCGGTTTGGGGAATCATGATTTGGACGTGGCGAGGGATGGCGCACCCAATAACGAGGAACATTTGCAGTTGATAAAGAATTATTTGGATTCTCTTTTGGCTGTTCGTTTGCGAAACGGGGAGATTCTGAACTGGCATCCTTCCAGCCGGAGTTATTCGTGGAACGCGGGGGATGTGCATTTCGTGCACGCGCAACGGTACGCGGGAGATACTTCCTATTGCGAGAGTAATTTGGAGTGGTTGAAAGCGGATTTGCAGACGTATGCTTCCAACGGGGAACCGGTTGTTTATATTCAACACTATGGCACGGACCCGTGGGCAATCGAATGGTGGCCTCGGGAGGCACGGGAGGAGTTGTTCGACGTGCTTGACAAATATAATGTTGCCGCTTTCTTTGCCGGGCATACGCATACCGCCATGATGTCGGAGTACCGGGGATACCCGATTTACGAGGTGAATAACGCTTGGAAAGACGAGGATGGCAATGGCTCTTTTGCCGTGTTGCGCATCAAGGATGACCGGGTGACGGTGACTTCCTGCCGTTGGAAAAACGGGGAGGGGGAGCTGGAAACGGTGGAGCCGGTGTTGAATCGTACGCTTCCGGCAAAGGCTCGGGAGAAGATTCACTATAATGCATTTTCGCATAATGACTATTGGCGTCGCCGTCCGTTGGAGGACGCCTTGTCTTGTCGCTTTAATTGCGTGGAGGCGGATTTGTGGCTGATAGACGGGGAAGTGTACGTGGGGCATAGCAAGCCGTTTTTTCGTCGAGCTGCCCGCACGTTCGAGAATATGTACTTGAAACCTTTGGTGGCACGGATAGAGGCAAACGGGGGAAAGGTGTATCCCGGTAGTGATCGCCCTTTTTTCTTGATGGTTGAGTTTAAAAGTGACGCGGAGGAACTCTATCGAGTGTTGAAAGAGAAGATGGAACCTTACCGGAAATATTTTTGCTCGCTGGACGAGGGGGAATACCGGGAAGGAGCCGTGTTGCTTTTTATCTCCGGTAAACGTCCCACGCGTGTGTTGTCGCGAGAACAGAGTCGCTTTATGTTTCTCGACGGGATGATTCGGGATCTCGGGGTCGGGAAGCCGACCACGTTGATTCCGGTGGTCAGTGATCATTATTCCCGCTATTTTACTTGGCGGGGGAGAGGGAAGATGCCGGAAGAGGAGTACAGGAAGATGAAGGAGATACTGGATAAGGCTCATGGCGAGAATAAGCTTTTCCGCTGGTGGGGGGAGCCGGAGAGGAAAGCGGTGAAGAAATTGTTTTTAGAGATAGGTGTTGATTTGGTGGGTACGGATGATTTGAAGATGTTGCGTAAGTTGCTTGAATGATGAAAATAATAAATACGGTGTACATGGCGTTGTTGCTGTGTGTGGCTTGTTCCGAGCCGAAAGATTCGGCGGTTAATGTAGTCAATCCTTTTATCGGGACGGGGTTCCACGGGCATACGTACCCGGGGGCAACGGTGCCGCAAGGGATGGTACAGTTGAGTCCGGATACGCGGCGAGGGAATTGGGATGCCTGTTCCGGTTATCATTATAGTGATTCAATTCTGTTAGGGTTTTCGCACACGCATTTGAGCGGGACGGGGTGCATCGACTGGGGTGATATTCTGGTATATCCCTCTTCCCGAGAGCTTTCGCCTGACGGGACTGCCGACTGGATGCCCCCTCATCCGTTTTCTCATGAACGGGAAGAGGCTATGCCCGGTTATTATCGGGTGGAGTTGCCCGCGGAGGGGATAGAAGTGGAACTGACCGCTACCCCTTACACGGGAGTGCATCGTTATACTTTCGAGCGGGGTGGCGAGGTGTCGATTGTTGTGGATTTGGCGCATGCGTTGAGTGACGATAAAATCAAAGAGGCACGGATGGAACGAACCGGTGATAACGAGATACGCGGGGGGCGTAATACTTCCGGTTGGGTGGATAATCAGCATATTTATTTTATAGCCCGTTTCTCCCGTCCGTTTCATTCTCTACGATGGGTGAAAGAGGGAAAAACGGTTGATTCTGTCGATTCCATCACGGGAGAAAGATTGCAGGTTATTGCCACGTTCCGCCTTTTACCGAAGGAGTCCGTGGAACTGTACGTGGGGTTGTCGTGTGTCAGCGAGGAAAATGCTCGCGACAATCTGGAACATGATTTCACGGGAGATGGATTTGACCATTTCCGCCGGGAAGCGGAACAAAGGTGGCGGCAAGTGCTTTCCCGCGTACGGGTGAAGGGGGGCACGCCGGCTGAATGTGCTAATTTTTATACCGCCTTGTATCATAGTTTTCTCACGCCTAATTTAGTCAGTGATGCCAATGGCGACTATCGGCGTCATGACATGAAGACGGGTAAGGTTGACGGTCGCCGTAAGCAGTATTCTACTTTTTCTTTGTGGGATACTTTTCGAGCATGGCATCCTTTGATGACGCTTCTGGATACGACTTTGGTCGGCGATATGGTCAATTCCATGCTGAATATTTATGATGTCACAGGAGAACTTCCCATTTGGTCACTTTCCTCGGGTGAAACGAATACGATGATTGGTTATCATGCCGTTTCCGTGATAGCGGATGCGTATTTGAAAGGCATCCGCAGTTTCGATGCCCGCCAAGCGTTGGAGGCGATGACTCGTTCTGCCGAGAAAAACGCCAAAGGGGCGGCTTATTATACCCGTTATGGTTTTATTCCTTCCGATTTACGTCGGGAATCCGTATCCTGCCTGCTGGAATTTGCTTATGACGATTGGTGTATTTCCCGTTTGGCTACGGCATTGGGAGAGAGTGAAACAGCACGGCGTTTCGCTCTCCGTGCCGGTAATTACGCGAATGTATTTGACGGTTCCGGTCGTTTTTTTCGTCCCAAGCGATTGGACGGTAATTGGGAACCGGCGTTTGACCCTTGCCGGGTTGGGCGTGCTTACACGGAGGCTAATGCTTGGCAATATCGTTTCTTTGTTCCTCATGATGTACGGGGGATGATACAGCTTTACGGGGGAGAGGCGATGTTTCTCGCGGATTTGGATTCTCTTTTCCATGGGACTTCGACGGTCGAGAGCGATTTGCCCGATATTACCGGATTGATTGGTCAGTATGCCCATGGCAATGAACCGAGCCATCACATGGCGTATCTTTATACTTACGCGGGACAGCCTTGGAAAACGCAGGAAATGGTACGTCGCATCTTGAAAGAGATGTACCGACCGACTCCTGACGGCATTTGCGGTAACGAGGATTGTGGACAGATGTCCGCTTGGTACATTATGAGCAGTCTGGGGTTCTATCCCGTGTGTCCCGGTTCCAACGAGTTTATTCTCACGTCCCCTTTGTTTCCCGAGGCGACGATTTGTTTGGCAAATGGCAAACGATTGGTCATTACGGCTAATGAGCCCGCTTCTAATACTTACATCCGCCGGGTGTGTCTGAATGGTAGGGAAATGAAGCGTTGTTTTATTACTTACGAGGAATTGATGCAAGGAGGAGAGTTGTTGTTTGAACTTTCGGCGGAGCCTTGTACGGAATGGGGCGGTTACGGTTCGGAGCAACCTTATTCCTTGACTCGTGATAAGCAGGTTGCCATTCCCTATGTTTCGCGAGACCTTTATCTTTTCGAGGATACCGTTGTTTTTGAAATAGGATGTACGACTTCCGGAGCCGAATTGCATTACACGCTGGACGGTAGTGAGCCTACCCTGTATTCTCCCTTGTATCACGAGGCGATTCGTTTGGATTCTTCCGCGATTCTTCGTGTGCGGGGGTTCAAGGAGGGGTATCTCTCCAGTCGATTGCTGGAATTGCCCGCGGTAAAAGCCGTCTATCGTCCTGCTGAAAGACCGCACGCTCTGAATAAAGGTTTTCGCTATCGCTATTACGAGGGTAAATTTACCGGCGTGGAGGATATGGAAAAGATACAGCCCGCAGATTCCGGTTATATGCCCGTGATTCGCATCGACCAAGCTCCTAGTGAGGACCACTATGGTTACATTTGGGAAGGCTGGATTCGGGTGCCGTCACGGGGTGTTTACGAGTTCGAGTTGAAGTCTGACGATGGTAGCGTACTTTACGTCGGTGACCGGAAAGTGGTTGATAATGACGGTTCTCATGCAGCCGTGTCGGCGTTCGGGCGTATTGCCCTGCAACAGGGGTATCATCCCTTTCGACTTCTCTATTTCGAGGATTACGAGGGGCAGTTTTTGGAATGGAAATGGAAAAAAGTAACTCGCTAGAGTGAGTGTATGGATAAATAAATTATTAACAGTATATTTTAGAATATGAAAAAAGTAGTACTATTGTTGGTTTGCGTGATGTTTGCTTCTCTATCGGTTGAGGCGCAAGGAGTGAAGTTCGAGTCGGGTACTTGGGATAAAGTCTTGGCTCAAGCAAAGAAGAAAAATAAAGTAGTCTTCGTGGATGTTTACACCACTTGGTGTGGTCCCTGTAAGCAAGTGGCAACTAAAGTTTTCCCCCAAGAAAAGGTGGGTGCGTTTTATAACTCGAATTTTATCAATTATAAAATAGATGCCGAGAGTCCGGAAGGTAAGAAATTCACGGAGAAATATCCGGCGGATGCTTACCCGACATTCTATTTTATCAATGGTAAAGGGGATGTGGTGCATAAAATGACGGGAGCCGGAAACGCGGAGCATTTTATTTCCGAAGGGAGAATGATTGCCCTGTACGAGCGTCACGGGGGAAAAGATAATTTTGTGGCAGCCGTGAAAAACGGAACAGCCGATAGGGATATGCTGTATGAATATTATCAATCTGCCAATGAGCGTAATAAGCCGGCAGCCGTGAATCTTTGTTTGAAAGCTATGCCGACCGAGGAATTGATTAGCAAAAATAATAAGTTACTCGAAGAGATGTCTGTGTATGACAAGGAACTGATGACTCGTTTGGTGGACGAAACGATGAAGGTTAGCAATGACGGGCGGATTTTAGATGAGAAGTTTTACGGGGATTTTATTTATTACACGGTGTTTCCCGTGCAGTATCATATTTCGAGATTTTTGAAACAGAGTATTCAAACGGCAAACTGGGAATGGTTGAACGAATTGTTGGTTTTGAAAGCGAAGTTCGCCGATTATGGAGGGAAGATATACCCGAACGGTAACGTGTTGGATGGAGATTTGGATATCTCTCGAGGGCGTGACTTGTTTTTTGCTACGCCTCAGTATATTAAGCTTTGCTATTGGGCGGAAAATCGTGTTGGGGAAGAGGAGTTCAAGGTGGAATTTCCCCGTTTTATGGAACGGTTGATGCAAGAATATCCCCTCGATACTTTGATGAAGGCGGAGAAGGATCGTGTGATAGATGAGATTCGTAAGGAAGGGCAGACGGAGTTTTTGAAATCGTTTGCCAGAGGTATTTTGAAGCGCGGGGAACTCACGACACCCCGTATCGTGGAGTGGACGGATTATTTCTGGAAACTTTCACCCTCGGATGAAAAGACTAAGGAGGCGTGTAGAGAGTGGGTTCTTTATGCTTTTAACGCGAATCGTTTGTACGGTGAAACGGCTTTTTATGTAGCTGATTTTTTGGCTCGAATCGGGTATTTCGAGGATGCCAAGACAGTGCTGGAACAAGCGATTTATTTCCAGAAAGATATTAGGAGTGACAATAAAGCACTTATGAAAGAGTTGGAATGGAAATTGAGGGATGTGAATAACCGGAAGTTGTAAGTAGAAGATAATGCATTTTTGTGGTTACCGCCACTTCTGTTTCATTGATACATGAAAACGGGAGTGGCGGAATTTTTTTTCGCGGCGGATACCTCTTTTGCCTTTCTGAATTGTTATATGGGTGTATATTAAATTTAAAAAGATGATTATGGAATTTTGTAGTAAGTTATCGTGTATCGTGTTATGTTGTTTTTTAGTAGGAAACGGGAGAGGCGTGGCGCAAGAGGTGGTTTACCGGGATTATACCCGGCAGGAGGCTGCTTTGCTTGATTCGTTGAAGAAGGAAGGGGTGTTGCCTTTATTCAAGGGAATGCGGGCGTTGCGGCAGCAAGCGCAAGGGGTGAAGGAGAGTACCCCGGTGAATATCAAGCCCCGGCGTGCGGGGAAACGGGAGGTGACACCGGAGAATATAATCAAGGAAAGGCGGGCGAGCGTGTTGACGGTAAATAAATACCAAGGAGTGACGACACGTCCGGATATGGTTTACGGGTGGGCAACAGCCGTCGTGTTGACGGCAGACGGTGTTTGCGTGACTAACTTTCACGTGTTTTGGGAATTACTCGATCCGGCAGACGGTGTTTGCGTGACTAACTTTCACGTGTTTTGGGAATTACTCGATCCGGCAGCGAAATTGAACCCGGCGGATAGCGTGATATTCGTGGCGACAGAGGACGGTCGGGCTTACCCTATCACGGAAATTCTCAGTTTTAACAAGGCGGCGGATATGGCTTTCTTCAAAATTGATACCCGGGGGGATGTGCTTACCTCGATGCCCTTGGGCGATGATCTTCCGGCGGGGGCGAACGTACATTTGTTGAGTAACCCGGAAGGTTACCCGTACGTGTACACGCACGGTAGGGTGTCACGGACAATCACGTTGAACCCAGGTGACATCTTTTCCCGCAGGATGGAAATGACGGCTGATTTCGCGAAAGGTTCAAGTGGCGGTCCGATCATGGATGACCGGGGAAATATGGTGTCGATGGTGTCGTGTATCCGTGCGATATACTTTTCCAATCAACCGCCTTATCATTTGCAAATGAACGTAAAGTTAACCGTTCCAGTGAGTGCGTTCAAGCGATTGTTGGTCAACGGGAATTAATGCATCGTGCTCGTGCATAAACTTTAAGCAGGAGATTATCCGTGCATGGGGTGGTTTCTCGTTTTTTGATAAATGAAACCTGCCGGGAGGCTTGTTTCTCGGGACATAATATTTAATTATTATGACTCAAGAACAGAATAATATAGAGATAGAAAATGACCTTCCGGCAGGTACAGCCGTCGTGGTAAGTGATCGTTATCGTAGAGATCGATTTTTCGTGTGGTACAATGACGCGTACCGGATTGTTTTGTGTTCCAATATCGCTTGGTTGCAAGCGGATCGTGATTATTGTTACATTCATTTCAAGGACGGTGCTAAAATAATCGTAGTTCACCCGTTGAAAGAGGTGTTGGCGATGCTTCCCCCGGAAGATTTCGTCCGGGTTCACCGGAGTTACGCCGTTTGTTTGGACCTCGTGGACCGATTGGTCGGGAATACCATTTACATCGGTAAACAAGATTTCCCGGTGAGTCCCGCTTACAGGGAAGATCTACACTCCTGTTTCCGCTTTTTAGGAAAGGTAAAAGGCTTACATAAATCTAAACTCGTGAAAAATAATAAATAAACATGTATAACCCGTCCCGAGAGACAACTTCCCGGGCAGGTTTAATATTATATATCGGTTGTTTTCACGTTTAATATTGACGATTTCATCTTTTTTCAATGGATTCTTTGGAATGCAATAGTCTGTTTCCGTCATTTGAATGCAATGTGGCTTAGCATCGATGTGCTTTGTACTACTTTTGCTGATGAAAAGAGGGAGAAGAGCTAGCGAGGATAAGAGAGAAATTAATGAATCTACTTCCCGATATTGCGTTCTTCAGCGTTGAATTCCACGCCCACTTTTACGGTTTTTCGACTATCGGCAGAGTAGGGGATGAGGTATATCCGGTCGTCTGTGAGCGATGAGGCGGTTATCTCGATGCCGTCCAGTTCCCGCAAGTCGAAATCCGTCTGCTGCAGCATGCGTGCCAGAAACGTCGGCGTACCCGTGGCGAACCAGTAGTTCTGGAAGTCCATGAAGTCCATCACGCTCAACAGGCTGAACGGGTTGAAGACATCTGGCACGTTACCACTGCTGAAATGATAGCCGTCGTAACGGCGTGCCAATTCCCCGACCATTTCTTTGGGAGTACCCCCGTAGTATTCCACCAGTTGATCGATTTCCGGTGCGAAATTCTCCTCTATCTCGGCAAGTGTCAACCCGCAGAGCGTGGCATAAGGTCGCATGAGGCTGATATCTGCAAGTTGGTTGAGATTGCAGAATATCCCCATCTGCGCAAACTTCGTCACTCCCGTGATAAAGATAAAACGCAACCACGGGTTGGCAGTTTTCAATACCGAGTAAAAGGCATAAATTTAGAATTTTGTTGATGGGTTGATTTTTACAGAAACAGTGTTCCTTAGATTGTGTGTTAATTATTTTAGAGCTTTGATGTAGAGAAGAGGAAGAATACGGGAAGAGAAGAGGGAGAGAACGGGCTACAACACCAGTGATACTCCCGAATGGCACCCGATTAGCACCGGACACGTCCATTGCGGTCGAAGTTCTGGTGCAATCGAGTGGGGGACCGTAAGCACCATTTCTTCCTCTTTTTTTCTTTTGTTTTTCGTGAATGGTTGTTATTCTTGTTTGCACTGCCATGACTTGGTAATCAGTATCCATAAGGTCTGGGTCACAGGCTTGCGTGGCGAAATTGCAACTTTTAGGGCGGGGAAAAGATTTGTATTCCTCGTTTTGAATATTTGAATTTGATTAAAATTCGGCTAAATAGTTGATGATTGGTTGTTTTTTTGTATACCTTTGTGCAAAATTTTAGGGGATACTACATTAAAAACACAATGAATATAGGTGTATGTGAAAAATCGAAAATGCTTGTAATTGCCGCTGGGGTGGTAATTTTACTGGCGATGACAGGTTGTGAGAAAAAGGATGTTTATGATCCGGACGAGCCTGATTATGACAATGTATTTGATTTCTCTACGCGGGTATCTTACACGTTAAATGTGAAGTATGATGTCCCGGAGAATTATAACGTTTATTTTGAGGTTTACACACGGGACCCGGAGCAGTTGGATGCTGACGGACAGGTGGTAAAGAGAGATATCGAACCTGTAGACGTTGGATTCACGGATGAAAATGGTAGATATAGCCATAGAATTGCGGTTCCTGCTACGGCAAAATACTTGTATATTTACAGTCCTTATGCGGGAGTTCCCCGTGTATTGGTTGCTGAGATTACGAATGGAGTGTTATCTGAAGCAAGGTATCCCGATGAAGTGTCTGGTGCTAGATCTTCAATTGCCCGTGCGGGAGATGAAGGTTATAAAGATGCAGTTTACAATAAGACCGGTGGGTTAGAACGTTTAGGGTATTGGAAAAATACGAAAGGGACGTACCTGTTGAATGGTAAAACCTATGATCTTTACGGGCGTCCGGATTATTTGAATAGCGAAAAAGGTGTTACGATTTCAAGCGATATTTTGAAAGTGATTAATAAAGCCGTGCCTGAAGGTGGAGGTGTTAAGCCTGATTTAATCAAGAATGGGGACATTCATGTGACTGAAAAGGCGCATATAGATCTTTGTTTGGTGGATGAAAATACGTCTGCAAATAGTACTTTAGCTTATTATTGTTACGAAACGGTAAATCCTCCCAAGAAAATTGCGGATATAAAGGATATTGTAATTGCATTCCCCAATTCAAAAGTTCTGAAAAATCATGGTCATTATCCCAAAGGAAATAATGGAGCATTGGAAAGAGGTGAGGGAATTCGGTTGCATTATTGGAAAGACGGAAAAGATTTAGGAGATGAGTTCCCCGAGAATACTTCTATTGGTTGGGTTATATACAATAATGGCTACGAGTCAGGAATAAATGAAAAAGGGGGAATTAATGTTTCAAAAGAACATTTTTATTCCACAAAAGTACTAAATAGCGATAAGAAAGAGCATGTAGCCTTATTTAAAAGTGGTGATAATGTATTGTTTGGTTTTGAAGATTGGATGGGTGATTATGATTATAATGATGTCGTATTTTACGTGAAATCGGATCCAATAGAGGCGATTACCCCGGATATTCCCGAGGTGAAGCCAGAAGAGCCGGATGATAATGATATTGCTGCTAGTGTGACCTATCGTGGAATATTATCTTTTGAGGATGTTTGGCCTTACCAAGGTGATTTTGACATGAATGATGTCGTGGTGAAATATGTTTCATCTGTGGGTTATAATCAAAAAAATGAAGTGGTTGAGACGAAAGATGTTTATACCATATTGTGGTCGGGTGCGGCTTATGATAATAGTTTTGCTTATCAATTGGATGTAAGGCGTAGTGAGGTTGAGGTGACTATTTTATCTTCTTTGGGTGGAAATGGAGGTGCTTATGTCGATCCCGAGTTGGATAAGGCTACGATTCGTTTGGCTAATAAGGTATCGGGATATGCAAATAATCTGGAGAAGGAAACATTTACTGTTGTGACCAAGTACACGGGGCGTAAAATATCTAAAGAAGATTTTATTTTGCCTCCTTATAATCCTTTTATCACAACGACTAGGGAAGATATAGAGGTGCACCTGACTAATATGCGTCCTACTGAAAAATTGAATACAGAAAATTTAGGATATGGGCATGACAGATCGGAACCGGATGCAAATCTTTATTATATTACTTACGATAAGAACGGGCAACAAATGCCGTTTGCTATAAATCTCGTTTTTGAAAATGATGAGGATATGGATTCTTTTGTGATTCCTGAAGAATCAGCCTTGATAAATATCAAGTATCCCGGTTTCTTGAATTGGGTAAAAACCAACGGTAAAGAAAATTCTGATTGGTATTTGAATCCGAAGGAATAAATGAAGTAATGAAAGAGAGTGTGTTAAGTGTGAAGTGAAGTGACACACTCTCTTTTTATTTTACCTGCGTTGCAAGAGAACGATATTTTCCACGTGATGCGTGTGAGGAAACATATCAACAGCTTGCACAGCCATGACTTTGTAATCGCTATCCATGAGGTTCAAGTCACGGGCTTGCGTGGCGGAATTGCAACTCACGTACACGATGCGTTCCGGTGCGGCTTTTAGTATCGTGTCCACGACATCCTTGTGCATTCCGGCACGGGGAGGGTCAGTGATGATGACATCCGGGCGACCGTGACGGGCGATAAATTCTTCATTAAGCACGTCTTTCATGTCGCCGGCATAGAAGGATGTATTATCAATACCGTTGAGGGCTGAGTTTATTTTCGCATCCTCGATGGCTTCCGGCACGTATTCGATACCGATAACTTTTTGTGCATCGCGGGCAATAAAATTGGCGATGGTTCCCGTACCCGTGTACAAGTCATAAACGATTTCCTTTCCGGTAAGTCCGGCAAGTTCTCTCGTTTTCGCGTATAGGTTATAGGCCTGTTCCGAGTTGGTTTGGTAGAAAGACTTAGGACCTATCTTGAATTTCAAGTCTTCCATTTGTTCGAAGATATGATCTTGCCCGTGGAAACACACGACTTCCTGATCCGTGATCGTGTCATTCATCTTTTCGTTGATGACGTACATCAACGAGGTGATTTCCGGGAATTGTTCCACGAGAGCATGGAGCAGGGCTTCTCTTGTTTCCCGGTCTTCTCTGCCGAAAGTAACGATAACCATCACTTCTCCCGTGGAAGAGGTGCGGATAATCAATGTGCGCAGGAATCCCGCTTGTTCCCGGATGTCGTAGAAGTTCAGACCCCGTGCGAGGGCGTATTCCCGGATAAAGTTGCGGATAGCGTTTGAAGGTTCCGCTTGCAAGTAACATTTATTAATGTCTATGACTTTATCAAAGAGTCCCGGAACGTGGAAACCGACTGCCGGAGTACGGTTCAAGTCATTCCCCTCTGCTATTTCCTCACGGGTGAGAAAGCGTTTGTTGCAGAACGTGAATTCCAGTTTATTCCGGTAATAGGTTGTTTTGGGCGAACCGATGATTGGGGCGATGTCGCGTAATTCGACTTTACCGATTCTTTCCAAGTTGTCGATAACTTCCTGCTGTTTGAACTCGGTTTGCAGTTGGTATGGCAGGTTTTGCCATTTGCAACCGCCGCACACGCCGAAGTGGGCACAAAAGGGTTCTGTCCGGATATCGGAATATTTCCGGAAGTTGACGATAAAGCCTTCCATGAAACTTTTACGTTTCCGGGTGACTTGCACGTCCACGATATCGCCGGGAACGGTGTTCGGTACGAACAGTACTTTTTCATCCACGTAAGCTATGGATTTTCCTTCTGCTGCTATTTTTTTTATTTCAACGTTTTCTAGTAAGGGCTTTTTACCGCGAGACATAAATTGATTTTAGATTTATGATTTTAGATTTACGATTTGGTCAATTTCTTGATTTATGATTTTGGATTTATGATTCTTTTTTGAACGTGAATGTTTTTGTTTAATCATAAATCGTAATTCATAAATCTGAAATTGTTGCTAGTTTTTCTTTTAGGATTTTGACGCCTTCGGAGGCTCCTTTCTCGATGAATTCGATTTTGCTGGTTCTGACGCTTTCGGGGACTTTCGGATCGATCAACAAGATACGGCATCCGGCGGGCGCGTAATGCAACAGGCTTGCCGCGGGGTACACGGCTAGGGAAGTCCCTATGATGACCAGAATGTCAGCTTGACGGACGAGGTCGATGGCAGGTTCTATGTTGGGAACTGCCTCCCCGAACCAAACAATGTGGGGACGGAGGATAGAACCGTCGTCGGCTTTCGTGCCGAATTTCAATTCCCAACCGTCAAGGTCATAAATCAGGTTGGGATTCCGGCTGCTTCTTACTTTCTTGAGTTCACCATGCAAGTGTAATACTTTGGTACTCCCGGCTCTTTCGTGCAAGTCGTCAATGTTTTGCGTTATGATTTGTACGTCATAGTCTTTTTCCAGATCGGCAAGCCCGTAATGTCCGTTATTCGGTTGCGCCTCGTAGAGTTGCTTCCGGCGTTCGTTATAGAAACGGTTTACTAATTCCGGATCACGTTCCCATGCTTCAGGGGTACATACATCCATAACATTGTATTCTTCCCATAACCCGTCACTGTCCCTAAAAGTACGGATTCCGCTTTCGGCACTCATGCCTGCCCCGGTTAAAATGACTAACTTCTTCATAATCAAATAGGATTTTATTTCTAAAATGCGTCAGCAAGTTAGCTAAAAAATCTTACCGATGAAAGATGTTCCGTTATGATATTTCAAAACTTTGCCCTATTTTTGCGGGATTGAAAATGGTTTTTGCATTATTATGAGTTATGGAATAGCGGATTTAAGTATTACCCCCATGCGAAGGGAACGGTCGGAGCGAAGCGAGATGGTTTCCCAGATGCTGTTCGGTGAGGTATACGAGGTGTTGGAAACAGACGAGAAGTGGCTCTACATCCGCTTGTTGCATGACAATTGTGAAGGTTGGGTGGAGAAAAAGGTATTCAGGGAAGTGGACGAGGCTTACGTGCAAAACTATAGGGCTTCCGACCAGCTGATTATGGGGGAGGTTTTCAATTTGGTCATGAAGAAAGGAGATTGGGAAAACCGTCTGATTGTAGCCGGAAGCGTACTTCCTTTTTACGATGCTTACACGAAAAGAATGTTTTTGGGGGATGAGGAGTATGTTGTGCTTGGGGGGCCGCGTGAAGTGGGCATCGAGAGTGTGCGAGATTTATTGATACAATATGCTTTGATGTATTTTAACGCGCCTTACCTTTGGGGAGGGCGGACTCCAAAGGGAATTGACTGTTCCGGTTTCGTGCAAATGGTGTATCGGCTTGCCGGAATCACTATTCCCCGGGAAGCGGAAAAACAGGTAAACGAGGGACAGACTTTATCTTTTCTGGAAGAAGCTCAACCCGGTGATCTGGCATTCTTCGGGGATACTTCCGGTTGTATTACACATGTCGGTATTCTATGGGAACAAGGAAGAATCATCCATGCTTCGGGACGGGTACGAATAGATAAAATTGATCACCATGGTATCTTTAACGAGGATATAAAAAGATACACGCATACATTGAAAGTGGTAAAGGAATTTATAAAGTAATAGACGCCCTTAGGGCGTCTATTACTTTATAAATTCTTTCTTAGTTCTCCAAGAAAAATTTCAAGTCATCGTCTGCCGTGGTTATACCGGCGATGCCGAATTTGTCGATCAGAACCTTTGCCACGTTCGGGGAAAGGAATCCCGGGAGAGTCGGTCCGAGGTGGATATTCTTCACGCCAAGATAAAGTAGCGCCAGAAGTACGATAACAGCTTTTTGCTCGTACCACGCGATGTTGTAAACGATAGGAAGCTGGTTAACGTCTTCCACGCCGAATATTTCTTTCAATTTGAGTGCGATAACGGCGAGCGAGTAACTGTCGTTACATTGTCCGGCGTCCAATACACGGGGTATCCCGTTGATATCTCCAAGGGGAAGTTTGTTATAACGGTACTTGGCACACCCGGCGGTAAGGATTACTGTATCTTTCGGGAGTTTTTGCGCGAACTCGGTATAGTATTCACGCCCCTTCATTCTACCGTCACATCCTGCCATAACAAAGAATTTGCGGATAGCACCTGATTTTACGGCTTCTACAACCTTGTCAGCTAAAGCGAATACTTGGTTGTGGGCGAATCCGCCAATGATGCTGCCATTTTCGATTTCTTCCGGTGGCGGGCATTTCTTCGCGTGCTCTATGATCTCGCTGAAATCCTTGGGTTGTCCCGGTTTTCTCTCGATGTGTTTGAAGCCGGGGAATCCGGCTGAGCCGGTCGTGTATACCCGATCCTTGTAGTTGGCATCCGGATGCGGGGGAACGATACAGTTCGTGGTGAAAAGCATCGGACCGTTGAAGTGTTGGAATTCATATACCTGACGCCACCACGAGTTACCATAGTTCCCGGCGAAATGTTTGTATTTCTTGAAAGCGGGATAATAGTGGGCGGGAAGCATCTCGCTGTGTGTGTACACGTCAACTCCTGTGCCTTCGGTTTGTTCCAGCAATTCGTATAAATCCCTCAAGTCATGTCCGCTAATCAATATGCCCGGGTTCTTTCTGACACCGATGTCCACTTTCGTGATTTCCGGGTTCCCGTACGTGTCCGTGTTTGCTTTGTCAAGTAATGCCATGGCGTCCACCCCGTTTTTACCGCATTCCAGAACCATCTGCACGAGTTGGTCTGCGGAGAGCGGAATGGTCGTGGCAACCAATCCCCGGTCTATAAATTCGTATATGCCGGGATTCTCGTGACCGAGATTGTGAGCGTGCTCCGTGTAAGCTGCCATGCCTTTCATGCCGTAGGTAAGCAATTCGCGTAAAGAACGGATGTCTTCGTTTTCAGTGGATAATACCCCGACGTTTCCGGCTTTTGCTTCCATTTCTTCCGGCGTGGAGGCTGTCCAGTGTGCACCTTCAAAAGTGATGTTTTCGATTTTTCCGCCTTTTGCGAGGAAGGTTTGTTTCAATTGCTCCCGCAATTCGAGTGCCGCTTTGATCTTGTCGATGAAACGTTGCTTGTCGAAATTGGCGTTCGTGATTGTCATGAAAAGACCATCGAGCATGAAACGGTCGGCAGTGTGGTCCACGGTGTTTAAAGCTCGTAATTGTACCCGGTAATGGGCGATTCCTTTCAGTACAAATAACAGTAAATCCTGTAAATTAGCCACGTCGGGAGTTTTTCCGCATACGCCGCGTACGGTGCATCCCGTACCTTTCGCGGTTTCTTGGCATTGATAACAAAACATTTTTTCCATAGTCTAGCGTGTTAAATGAATATTATTTTTCTCTTGTTTATCGCGAATGTAAGGGTGCGAGGAAACAATAATTGTAATATAAATTACAAACCGAGTTTAAATTTCAATAATTTGTACGGTGAATTCGTGTAAAGGTTAAAAAAGAGGACGGGTAAAAATGGAATGCTGGGGATAAAGTACTACATTCGCGAGAGTATCAAAAGTTTACAGGTATGGCATTAGTTCGTTTTTTTGATTGTCCGCTATGTGTCGGTATCCCGGAGAATGAACGGGAACGCTTTTTAGAGGGGTTTGATTACACGGTCAAAAATTACGGTCGGGACGAGGTCGTGTTCCGGCAGGGGGAAGCTTGCCGTTTTCTGTATATTCTGTTGGAAGGGGAAGTAAAGGCGGAGATGACCGACGATTCGGGAGCTATGTTGCGTATTGAAACGATACGGGCGCCGCGGGCTCTTGCTCCCGCGTTCCTTTTCGCCGGAGACAACCATTTCCCGGTGACGGCAACGGTGGCGGAAGCAACCGAGGTTTTTATCGCCACGAAAGAATCGGTATTCCGACAGTTGGCGCGTTACGAAGTCTTCATGCGGAACTTTCTTTCCGTCAACTCCAACCGGACAACATTCTTGACGGGACGATTGCAATTCCTTTCTTTCAAAACGATTCGGGGAAAATTAATCCATTACATACTGGAGCTGGCTTCTGCCGGGAACGAGAACGTCGTGTTGGATAAATCGCAACAAGAACTGGCAGAGTATTTCGGGGTTACCCGTCCCGCGTTGGCAAAGGTATTGTACGAGTTGGCGGACGAGGGATTAATTGTCGTGAATCGCCGGGAGATAGCCATTCTCGACCGGCAAGCTTTGCGCCGGGCAATGATGTAATAATTTCAGCAGTTTAATAATAACATTTTTATTCTTTATTTCGTTAAAAAACGGTGTAGGCGGACAGTATGATTCATCTGTTTGCTGACGATTTGATTAACTGTAAATAAAGTAATATGAGCTTGAAAGAACAATACTGGAGATATTCCCTCGTGATCATTATTCTGTTGTTGGGGACGATTATATTTTTTGAGGCGTTACCGTTTATCAGCGGTATACTGGGAGCGATGACTATTTATATCTTGTTACGCGGTCAGATGTTATACCTAACAGTAAAAAAACGTATGCGTCGGAGTTGGATGGCGGTGCTCTTGCTTATGGAAACCATTCTTTGCTTCCTCGTGCCATTGTCTCTGGTGGTTTGGGTATTCGTGAACAAGTTGCAGGCAATCAATCTTGATCCCCATAGCCTGATTGCGCCTGTCGAACACGTGGCGGATCTTATCGAACAACGTGTCGGGTATGACGTGATGAGTAAGGAAAACGTGGATTCTTTACTTTCGATGTTGCCCAAGATAGGGCAAATGTTAATGGGGAGTATCAGTAGTTTCGCCATTAACGTGGTTGTGCTTCTTTTCGTGCTTTATTTTATGCTGATCGGGGGAACCCGAATGGAAGAGTACGTGAGTGATATTCTGCCTTTTAATAAACGGAATAAACGGAATATTCTGCACGAGTTCAACATGATCGTGAAGTCCAATGCCATCGGTATCCCGTTGTTGGCATTGATACAAGGGATAGTTGCGATGATCGGGTATTTTATTTTCGGGGTGCCGAACCCTTTTCTTTGGGGATTCCTTTCTTGTTTTGCCACGATTATCCCGATCGTGGGGACGGCATTAATATGGATACCGCTGGCTCTGTTTCTCGGGTTGTCGGGACACTGGGGAGCCGCTATCGGTTTGACAATTTACGCGGTTGTCGTGATTGCCAACGTGGATAATCTCGTGCGTTTTATGCTGCAAAAGAAAATGGCGGACACGCATCCTTTGATCACGATCTTCGGTGTGATTATCGGGCTTTCGTTATTCGGTTTTATGGGTGTGATTTTCGGTCCCCTCTTGTTGGCTATTTTCGCTTTCTGCGTGAATATATTTAAAGAAGAGTATTTGGGTGGTGATTCACGTTATATTCATAAAATCAAGGAATAGAATTTGTTTTATTCAAATATTGTATTATCTTTGATACGATTTAGAGTTTTGAATCATTATTGTTTCAGTCCTTCTTTTTATTATTATAAAGTAGCGCTCACCTTTAATTGTCCTCTTTCTCTAATCCGTGGTTTTAGACCAAGTACAAATAAAAATCTGTACTTGATGAAGGTAATGTATTTTAATATATAAAATTCAAGAAATGAAAAGTGATAACGTGCGTCCCGAGAAATATCAATCTATGCAGTCAGTAGATAACGTACTTAAAGAGTACAAGAAAAAAGTCGGAGAGGTAGTTCACGTGACAATCAGTGCACGAACAACCTTTGAATTTCCTGCCGATATGCCTCAAGAAGAAAGAGATATTCGTATAGAGAATTATAAAAAAAGACATCCGTGAATATTATATTTCAGGAGGCATTACACTATCCTGAATTCGGTTTAAACCTTGGTTTAAATAAAGGCTCAAAACTTCATGAAAACCGTTTAAAAGCAAAAAGCACTTACTTTTGTAAGTGCTTTAAAATGAGAGCGGAAAACGGGACTCAAACCCGCGACCCCCAGCTTGGAAGGCTAGTGCTCTATCGACTGAGCTATTTCCGCGAATGTG
>QWCH01002871.1_pt1 | contig 21195 bp, 24 predicted proteins | sample 1972671 | NCBI WGS metagenome assembly QWCH01 (sample SAMN09866713, study PRJNA288562) | Human gut metagenome isolate term3_stool, whole genome shotgun sequencing... | isolation source: gut | host: Homo sapiens | place: USA: California | reverse complement strand
AAAAGTTTTGTGGAAGCCTTTAAACTTTGATTTTAATGGATTTATTGTATCTGTCATCATTATATCACTGTCCCCAGACCCACTAGGGCCTACAATGGCTACAAATTCACCTCTTTCTATACTAAGGTCAATTCCATCTAAGGCTACTACCTTGGAATTGCCTTCCCCATATTCTTTTCTTAAATTTTCTACTTTTAAAATTTCCATACTTTCCTCCTTAATTTAAGGTAAGTATATAAAAGTAAAGTGATTTTTAGGTGACATTGTAAAATTTTATTTCAAACCTTGCACCTTCTTTAGTATTTGAAACAGAAATTACTCCATTATTCTTTTCAACAATTGTCTTTGCCATGGCAAGGCCAATTCCAAATCCCTTTGAGTCAGGCGTTTTATAAAAGCGTTTAAATATTTTTTTAATATTCGTATTTTCTATCCCACCGCCATTGTCTTCAATAATTACACTTGTATATAAGGGATTTTTGTAAGATGAAAACGTGATTTTATCACAAGTTGGTCTATTATCTGCATTTTTTATAATATTTATTATAGCTTCTCCCAACCAATAAAAATCTCCGCAAATTACATTTTCTTTTAAGCTATTATTCATTAAAATAATTGTTGACTCTTTTAAGCTAAGAGTATCTAAAGCATAGGCCACTAACTCATCTAAGCGAACTTGTTCTTTATTCATAAGATCTTTATTGGCATCAAGGCTTGATAGTTTGAGCAAAATATCTGATAAGGAATTTAGTCTTTGAATTTGCCTTCTTAAGATTCCTATATCATCATTATCTGGGTAATCAATTTCCAAATTTTTGGCAGAAAAAACCATGGAAGTGATTGGTGTTTTTATCTGATGGGCTATATCTTCTAAGTATTCTATTTGCTTTTCGCTATTTTTGCTGGTGGTTTCCTTGGCTTCTACTATTTCTATAAAAAGTTTGTAAATTTTATCTTCTAAGATTGAAAAATCGTCTTGCTTCATTGGGATTTTATAATTTTGATTTTTCATATTTTCTATCAAATCGATAAGCTCATTAATTCTCTTTTTCTTTCTTTTTTCTAAAAAATAATAAAGTGCCAAAAGACTTATTATCCAAAATACATAAACCATCTAGTCCATCCTATAGCCTATTCCTCTAACAGTTGATATGACTTCTTTATATAGCTTTTCCCTAATTCTTTTAATAGTTGATGTTAGAGTGTTATCATTTACAAACTTATCCCTATCTTCCCAAAATCTATTTTTATATCTTTATAAGAAATACTTTTATCTTGTGATATAGGCAGAGTCCTTAAAACAGCATCAATCCTCGCCCTTAGTATTGCAAGAGAAAAAGGCTTTGTTAGGTAATCATCAGCTCCTTGGTCCAAAGCCTCTATTATAAAATCTTCATCATTTTTTACCGTTGTTACAATAACCCTTATGTCCTTTTCTTTTAATCTTTCTATCAGATGCTGGCCCTCTTTATCAGGCAGATTTATATCAAGAAGTGCTACATCAAAATCAACTTTCATCTTGTAAGTAGCTTCATAAAAAGACTTTGCAAGGTCTACCTCATAGCCATTTTTTATTAAATATCTTTTCATCTGCAAGCCAATATCTTCATTATCTTCTATAATTAAAATTCTTTTCATTTACTTCCTCGTTTTAAAATAGTATTTACAATATACCCTTATTAATTTTTAAAGAAAAACACCTATTGTTTATAGGTGTCTTGCTAAAATTTATGATAGAAGCATGCAGAATCTTCTAAATCCCAGGCTCCTTCTTTTATATAAAAATTATAAGCAGGTGAATTTTTTAAAGTCGTAAAAAATGCACCACTTATAGATTTTTTCTTCAATTTCTTTATGGTTGTCTTATACAGATTCTCCCCTAATCCTAATCTCCTATATTTTTCTGAAATAAAAAATTCATCAATATAAAAGGTAGTTTCAGTGGCATATCTCCTAGAGTGACCCAATATTGCTCCTATTATTTCATCTCCATCTGCTATAAGATACCCTGTAAAGTTTGGAAAATCCAAAATATCAGTTAAGGATTCTAAGGCTGTTTCTTCTGTCCATTTATCATTCCAAGGTGGAGCATTATAAACTTCTACCATCAACCTTGATAATTTAGATAAATCTGCTTTTAAAATTTCCCTAATTTCCAAATTAATCCCTTCCTTATTTTTCTATATTTTTTTAATTAATTTTTAATCGTCCATGAATTTTTTCAATCTTTCAGCGTATTCTTTTGGACTTTCATGCAAAAATTGGCCATGACCTAGGCCTTCAAAGACTTCTACTGTCATTTGTGGTAAGTATTTTTGCAAATTCTTTTGGCTTTTTGCTGGAATAGGCTCTTCGCTACCACTCCAAAATAAAACTGGATTCGAATATTTTTTTAATCTATCTGAAAATTTGTAATGATAAATGTATTTGCAAACATTTTTGATTGTAGTATCACTGATTTTTGGATACATCATTTCGATAACGCTTGTATTATCTCTTCCCATGACCCTATCTAGTAAAAATTTCGGAATTTTTCTGTCTTTTTTGATCATATTCGTCCCTATAATAAAGGCCCAAGTATAGGGATAAGCCATCAATCCCAAGTCGACAGTTATGGGTGCATCTAAGAGGACTTTTTCCACCCTAATATTGCCCCTAGAAATTAGGTCTACTGCAAGAGTTCCTCCCATAGAAAACCCACAAAGTCCATAAAGTTCCCCATTTAACTCATTTAATATGAAAGATTCTATATCTTCAATTGTTTTTTCCATTGAGATCATATCATTTATGCAAGAATCACAATGGCCATCAAGCTCACAAAAAATCACATCATAATCAGTAAGATACGGCAAAAGTGGTTTAAAACATAAGTCTGCAGTTGATGCAAGACCGTGTATAAATAAAATTGACTTATTTGATTTTTCCCCATAGCAAGTAAAATTCATTATATTTCCTCAAGAAATTTCAGATGTTTCCATAATTTTTCAAAACAGAGTCAAAATATATCCATCTATCAAAGCAATTAAAAAGTACATGAAAAAGGCTCGAATAAATGATTCTATATGTTTTTTGGGATTTTGATAAAGGCTTTGATCTGGTATTTTTGATAATCTAATTCTTTTTGTCCTTCTCCACCACAAAAGGTCTATTACTAGAAGGTCGAAAACATTCAAGCCTTCTCCAATAATCAATAAGGCAGTGAAGTTTTGAATAAAACTTGCTTGACGGATTCTAAGACCTAATATTAAAAATAAAATTGAAAAAAATACAAAATTTGCAATGAAGGTCAAATTTTTACTTGTTTCCTTAAATTTACCTTGATAGTCTCCTATTTTTTTAATTTTCTCTTGTACCTCATCAGGATAGGACATATAGTTTTTTAAATTTTTCTCATCAGTACCAGTTCCTAAATAACATATGGCGAAAAATATTAGACACAGAGTCAATAATACAGCTAAAACCATAAAGAACTCCTAAATTTTTTTCTAATTTATTTCCTAACAAAATTGGGACTTCAAGCTTTCAATAATTCAATTATTTCATCTTGAGCAATCCTTCCTTCTTTAAAAAACCTCACCAAAGGATAACAATGGCACATTCCTTCCCCTACCCTTATCTCATAAGGAGCCTTATATTTATCCATAGTTTTTTTAAATTCCTCAGCAAAGGCATAGAGACATTCATCTCCACCATAATAAAAATAAGTTTTTGGAAAATCTGTGAAATCTCCCCTTGTACCATCTAACATATATTCTGGCAAATCTTCATTTCCTTTCAATATTTCTCTTGCGGTTATAAGATAGGTTGGATCTATCATAACATCTTTATAGTTAAGTTTTTTCAATTTATTCCATATTTCCTTATTTTCATCCAGTTTTACATCAGGAATCCCACCTGGAGATACTGAAATAATTTTCCCTGGCATTGGAAGTGGTCTACCCAAAGCATTATTATGCAAAAATATTCCAAGAGATAGGCAAGCTCCTGAAGAAAATCCGAGAACATTTATATTTTGAGCCTTATAAGTTTCTGTCATTAACCTATAGGTTTCAAAGCAAACTTCATAAGTTTTTCTTACATTTACATCTGCTGAGCATAGTGGATAAAATAAAAACCAAACATCTTTACCCGTTTTTTCCATAATTCTTTCAGATAAGGTAAAGTCTAATTTATTTGGTTGGGTAATCATACCTCCACCAAAAAGATAGAAAATAGCGCCATCGGCAGTTTTTTTATTTTTTTGATAAGTAAGAAGCCTAGATCCCATGACCTCTCTATCAAATAGATAATAATTTTTCTTCCTAGCCATCTTCTTAGCCTTATCTAAGTCAAAAACAACTTTAGCATTTTCGCCTTTTGCATACTCAAGCATCTCTTCCTTGTTTTTTAAAAACATTTTTTTAACTCCAAGAAGACTTACTATGCCTGCTGCTGTTTTATAAATCAAACTCACCTGCCACTCCTTCCTATGAATTCCAACAAACTATAAACTGATACTTATTATCACCTTCATTATACCCTGATTATAGTAGGGTATAATGTTTTCATAAAATTTTTCAATAGAAAATGGCCCTTAAGTTTTTGCCTTAAAAGCCATTCTTTCTTTGATTTAATTTGTAAAATACTTATCATAATTTGAAAGTAAAAGTCTTAGTCTTCTAACTTCCTCATCGAGGAGGTCTCTGCCTTCTTCTGTTATAACATAATGCTTGCCTTTTTTTTCTACTTCTACACGTTTTATCAAGTCATTTTCTAAAAATTGTGCCAAAAGGGCATAAAGGGTGCCAGGCGCAAGTTTTATCCTTCCCTTGGTTATTTCTTCTACCCAAGAAGTAATCTCCGCCCCATTTCTCACTTCGCCAAGGGCCAAAAGGGTGAAATACATTGGTTCTGTTAGGGTTTGAAATTGATCTCTAGCCATTATTTTGCCTCGAGAATCTTTTCTATATCTTTTGTGACCTTTTCGTCATAGATATTGCCATCAACTTCCAAAACCATATTACCCTTTAAAATCAAATATGAATTCTCATCAGAAAGGCTATAGACCTTATCATAAGAAAAATCTTTTGAAATATCTTTTACAAATTCTGCCCTGTATGGATGGTTTTTAGCATTTCTAAGAATTCTATTAAATAAATCTTCCGCAAGCCCTTCAGAATTTACTACAGTTTTTCTTATATTGAGGTCATTAGAATCTGCCATGTAGTCTTCACAGCTTTCCGCCAAGAAACTTGTAGATTCTTTCCTTACAGAAAAACCAGCTATTTCTTTTGTTTGTAAGTCATCTTTTAATGCAAGCTTAGCAAAAATACCAAGATTAGATATGCTAAATACCACAAACATTATTACTGGAATTAAAGCAAATAGAAATTTTTTCTGTCCTTTTTGTGCATCCATAAGTTTTACTTTTTTGATAAAGTAAGAGATAAGAATAACCATAAATATCATAGGAATCACGGAAATAAGTATTGTTAGCCCATAACCCATTTCTAGCTGATGTATTACTAATGCAATCCAAGATAAAATTATTAACACTATTGATAATACAGGTAGGAATGCTTGTAACTTTCCTATTCCCAATCCAGTAAATTTCAAATCTTTTATGGCTTTAACTTCACTATTTCTTCTCTTAAAACTTACATAATCTCCCAAAGATAAGAGTGATAATATGAGAAATAAACTAACAGCTGGTGCCATAAAAAATGGAAAATTAGAGTAATATATATCGCTTGACCTTAAACGGGCAATACTGGATAGAGCCAGAAAGACAAAAACAAGAAGATTCAAGCTTATTGTAATTAATTCTCCCTTAATACCTTTATTTAAAATCTCAATTTCATAAAAATCATCATTATATAGTGAATTTGATCCTTTCTCATCAACCTGATATAGGTTCATATTAAAACTTCTATCAACCATATGCCAACCATATTCTTCTGCCATCTCATCATAGTCTTTGAGTTCTTCCTTAGAAAACTTAACATACCAAGTCTCATTAGGAGCAATTGTAAATTGGTATTTTATATCAGCTGGCTCACACTTTTTAAACTGGTGAATGAATGGCAATATAATTTTTTCTATCTGCCAGCCTTGTTTCGCCATATCTTCATACCATTGTGCCATAGGACCGAAATTAGCATAAGATAAAAATCTAAACTTAAGCATTTTTGCCTCCTTTAAAATATCGATTCTCGATATTTGTTAATTCAATTATATATCGACAATCGATACTTGTCAATATAAATTTTAAGTTTAATAAAAAACCACCTACACTTATCAATAAAAGATAAGCAGCAGGCGGCTTAAGATAATATAAACATTCAAATTTCAGCGCTAATAAACTTACTATTAATATTTTTTCTCATAATAACTACTCACGAAAAAAGTTATTATAGGAAAAGAAATAATTCCAAGAGCTAAAATAATCGCAGGTAAATATGCCTTTGCAGAAAAACAAATCACAGCAGCAAGGCCCATGATAAGCATTAATATAGGTGTCATTGTTGCATTTACCTTATCCCTTATTTTTTCATTTCTCTCATCATTTACATTTATTCTGTAAAATGGATCTTCCTCCATCCTCCTATTATGACCTAGGCTAACACTAGAAATAGTCACACTAGTTGTAAAAATAAAAGGCAAAATTCTACTCAAAGTTTCATCATCCTTAAAAATAAATAAAGCCACCAAACTTATAAAACCAATTACATATCCTATATACCAAATTTTCTTATTCTTCATTGACATTCTCCTCCTCGTAGATAAAAATATCTTCAATGGCCATTTCAAAATATCTTGCAATCTTAAATGCCAAAATAATTGACGGATTATATCTCCCATTTTCTAGAGATCCCACAGTTTGCCTTGATACTTCAAGAATCTTCGCCAATTCTTCCTGGGTAATTCCTCTTTCTTTACGAATTTCTTCTAATCGATTCTTCAAATATTCCACCTCCAAATGTTAAGCTAGCTTTACATTTATTATAGTAGGAATCCAAATTAATGTCAAGTACACTTTCCATTTAATAAAAAAATAAACCTGTTTTACCTACTTTAAAGATAAACAAACAGGTCCATTTTTATTAATATTTTTAAATTTTATTTAAATTCCTTCCTGACTTCAGCAAAACTCTTACTATAAAATAACCTATAGTTAATGCTTCAAACCCTAACTTTCATGAAGGTATATTTTTATCTCTATCTTCGCCCACTTGCCTCGCATTTCTTTTTCATTGATTTTTGCAAAAAGAACCTTACCTGCATCCATTAGTCTTGAAAATACAACATTATCTTGGCGTGGTACGTAGCCAATTTTTTCTTTGGATAGGGTTTCTATACGAATAGCCTGAGGATCATGTTCATTCTCTACTTCACGATAAAAAAACAACTTATCATCTTCCTTTAATGATGAATAGATTTTATCAATACCTTCAACATGGGTGGTTCCTGCCACGTAGGTATCAAATAGGTAAATATCCTGTTCAAAAGGTCTTGGTATATCTATTCCTCTCCCATTATCTACCAAAAAATCAATTAAATTATTTTTACCCTTGTCTACTAAATCAGTCATTTTTATCCCTCAATAATTCCTTGATATATTCCTCTTGAGTTCTTATTGCTTGCCTGTAAGATTTCAAACTCTCTTTTAATTCCTTTAATTTTTTAGCCTTTTCTTCTTCATCTTCAACATAAATTCTCCAAGAATAAGGTGGAATTGACTTTATTGTTTCTATACTATGTCGAATTTTTTCCACTAGAGCTTCTAATCTTTTTATTGCTTCTTCTATTAAATCGAAAGATAGGACATTATCATCTGCCGTATCCCCGCTGTAAACAATGTCATATATTATTTGTATGCTTGTTAGATCCCCATTTTTATATGCATCTGTAGACTTACAAAAAAGTTCCTTTTCTTTTTCTGTAATCGAAGGATTTATATCTGGATGAATTTTCTTGACTATTTTTTTGTATAATTTTTTGATCTCTATTACATCTTCTTTAGATAGAGTCTCTGCCTTGGAGCGTTCTAGAGCATTATTCAATTCATCAATCTTATTCTGGAGTTTCTTTTTGTAGTCAATAAACTCACTATCAAGCTTTGTTTCAATTTCATCTAAATCAACTTTCTCTTGGCGGTTCTTTTTAGCTTGGATAAGAGCCCTTTTTCTACGCAAACGAAGATAGTCAAAAAAAGCCTTGTTAACCCTATAATTAAGACTGCCAAAAGTTAGCATATAGGCAGTTTGTATATTTTCACAAACCACATATAAGAGATTATCCCTTTCAAAAATAAAATCTTCTAAGTCTTTTTTGAGGTCATGAATTTTTTTCTTTTTATTTTTATAATCTTCTATTTCAACAATTTGTACCATAACATATCCTTTCAAATATTGTTTATATCAATTCTCAATACAAATGTATAGAACAACCCATACCCATTATGAATTTCATTATTTCATAAATTGTGTAAGGATAAGTGCCTTTTTGAACTAGCTTATCCTAATCAAAGATTTTTTCAGCGTCTGTAACTCTATCTGGAGCCATCATAGATTTGTCCTTTATGCTAATTGAAGGCAAAAATTCTAAGACATCATCCCCATACATTATAGTAATTTTAAAAATTTCACTAAGAATATCTCATTTTGATAAACCGAAAAATATGCACGATTCCAATTTCATAAGTATTGATTCACCAAGTGAAAATTCACAAAATAAATTTAACTTTATAGATACATAGACCATAAATATTGTCTATTATTCCCATTGCAATTCATTTTTACAAATACAAAATCTCTTAAGAATATTTTTGGGCAATCATCACCCCAATCGGTGCCAAACCTCCATATACCAATTTGATTTCAACTACCGAAAACCCATGTTTTTCAACAAAATCTTCAAATTGATTTTTATTCCATTCTTGATACATCTTAAATCCCAGAACAGACATCAAAGTCTTAATAATTTTTCTTTCTTTACCCTCTGTCCATAAAAAATTAGGAGCAAGTAAAGTGCCGTTAGGCTTTAAAACCCTGTATATTTCTTTCATCGCACATTCTGGATTTGGCATAATATGAAGTGCATTGGCAATTAACACACAATCGAATTTTTCATTAGCGTAGGATAAATCAGTTGCATCAGCTGTTTCAAAGATAAGGTTTTCATATTCTCCACGCTTTTTAGCTTCAATAATCATTTGTTCAGAAAAATCTGTACCAATCCAACTCTTAGTCTTCTTTGAAAGTGCAAAAGAAAATTGCCCTGAACCACAAGCAAGTTCAAGCACATCCATGTCTTTTTTCAGATAAGGAAGAATGTATTCACAAACTTCATCATATACCCCTTGATCTTTTTTCATAAAAGGTGCATATAGCTTAGCAAATCTATCCCAAAAATTTTTATTACCTTTATCAATCATTTTAAACACTTCCTTTAAATAATTCACTTTACTGATATTTATATTAATCATATTATCCATCATTAATAAGATAAGTTATTTATTATTCGTCTACTCTTTATAATATTATACCAAATATATTGTTGATATTAGTTATTATCTCTTATACTCATTAAATATTACTATAAAGTTCACTCTATTTAGACATAATTCCTTACCGTATATATTTTGAAAATGATTAACATGAGTTTATTAGTCATTAATGTCATTTAAGCATTTGCAAATTTTTTATTCAAACATTTACATTACTTCAAGCCTTGTCTTTTATATATTTTTTAAATTCATTTACTTACAGATATCCTCTTTCCATTTTCACACGAAAAAAAGACGATAGATTTTAAATTTCTACCGTCCTTAAATACCCAAGTATTTTATTATTTATGATTTTCTTTTAAGAAAGCATCAATAGCTTTTCTTGATTCACTTCTTGCTTTTTCATTGCCTTCTGCTGTTCCACCTGTTGCAACTCTAATTTTCCTTAAATCTAAAATACCATTGCCTGCAAATATATGCCCTGCTCCTTTATATGAATAAATCTTTGCCTTAGGGTTTTGTTCTTTTATTTTATTTGCCATGGCAAGGCTATCCCACATCAAATCATCTTCGCCTGCTATCATTAATATATTTGCCTTAATATTTTTGACTGGTATTAGTTTTTCTTGACTTGAGGAGTCTTTTTCTATTGCACTATTATAAGTTTCTTTAAAACTAATAGGACTTTTAATAATAGCTGGAACAATAATATTTTTAAAAAATGAGTTAAATGATGATTTTTTAATATCTATATATGGAAGTTCCTCTCCTTTATAGGTCCATGATGAACCATAATCTTTAAAATCTAGACCAGCAAAATTATAAGATGAAGGTGCCATCAAAATTAGATTATCTATTTCAGGATATTTGCTAGCCAAATTAAGTGCATATTCTGCACCTTTTGACGCTCCCAAAACACTTATCGGTTTATTGTCTTTTATATTTTTATTTATATAACCTATAACATCTTCAAATTGTTCTAAGGGAATTTTTCTCAAAGTCTGTTCTTGATTTTTAATACCAAACATAAATAGAGCAAGGGTTTCATAGCCTTCTTTAGCTAATATTTTGGCATTTTCAAAATTTGGACTTCCTTCAGAACCTCCAAAACAAATTACAAGACCCTTATGCGATTTTTCCTTAGGTACAAATCTAAAGCCTTGCATTCTACCCTCATCCACATAAATTACATCAACTCCATCAATATCTGTAGGATATAGACTTATATTAGTAACATCCTTAAAATATTCAGGAAATTTCAAAGCATTGGTATCTTTATACTTATGGTCATTATATATTCTAAGAATAAAAACTAAAACTACTAAAATAATAACTATTGAAAAGATTCTAAAAAATATTTTCTTCATTTTATTCCCCTACTTTAAAATAGAATACAGATTCTACTAGTATTTAAAAGATCTGTTTGTAGTTATTATATCCTTTTTAGAATATTATTTACACTAATCTACATTAACACTTTAATAACCTCCATTAGAATCTTAACCTCAATAGAGTTGTCGGCCTGCTTATATATACTATGCCAAAAATATTTTTTTATCATCTTTCTAAGCTATTTATACTTTAGATTATTTTGAGCTTTTGGGCATAAAAGAACCCCTCCATCCCTAGTAAGGATTTTGGGGTTCTTGTTAAGCTCTAATATTTATTTTAAAATAGGTTATATAATTGACCTAGGGCGACCTTGTCTACTGGATCACATGTGATTTTCTTTCCTTCAATTGTTACTTCGTAAGTTTCTGGGTCTACCTTGATGTTTGGAGTTTCGGAATTTAGTTTCATATCTTTTTTGCCGATGTTTCTACAATTATGAACAGGTAGTACCATTCTTTTTAGGTCTAGTTTTTCTTTTATGCCTGATTCATAGGAGGCTTTTGAGACGAAGGTAAAACAAGAATTACCGATTCCTCCACCAATGGCCGCATACATTCTTCTGTATATTACAGGTTGTGGTGTTGGTATGGATGCGTTTGGATCTCCTGACGGTGCCATTATTATTAGACCATTTTTTAGGATTTGTTTTGGGCGAACTCCAAAGAATTTTGGCTCCCAAAGGACTAGGTCTGCACGTTTACCAACTTCGATTGAACCAATATATTCAGATACTCCGTGGGCTATGGCTGGATTTATAGTGTATTTGGCTACATATCTTTTAGCCCTAAAGTTATCGTTATTATTTCCTTCATCTTCTTTAAGAGCTCCACGTTGGTCTTTCATCTTTGAGGCTGTTTGCCAAGTTCTCATAACAACTTCGCCAATCCTGCCCATGGCTTGAGAGTCTGAAGACATTATTGAGAATACTCCCATGTCTTGGAGGACATCTTCTGCAGCTATTGTTTCTGGTCTAATCCTTGAGTCAGCAAAGGCTACATCTTCTTCTATGGTTTTGTCAAGATTGTGGCAAACCATAACCATATCCAAGTGCTCATCTGATGTATTTATTGTAAAAGGCATGGTTGGATTTGTTGATGCTGGAAATACATTATTAAATCCTGCTGCAACTATTTGATCTGGTGCATGTCCACCTCCTGCTCCTTCAGTATGGAAGAAATGTATAGCTCTACCACCAATAGCATCTAGGGTATCTTCGATTGTACCGCCTTCGTTAAGGGTGTCGGTATGGATGGCTACTGCAATATCGTACTCATCAGCAACTTCAAGGCTGGCATTTATAACGGCTCTTGTTGCTCCCCAGTCTTCATGAATCTTTAGTCCACAAGCTCCTGCTTTTATTTGTTCATAAAGTGGCTCTTTGCTTGAGCAGTTACCCTTACCTAATAGTCCAACATTTACTGGATATCCTTCGACTGATTTTAGCATAGCTTCTAAGTGGTTAGGGCCTGGAGTACAGGTTGTAGCATTTGTTCCATCTGCAGGACCTGTTCCGCCTCCGATTAGGGTAGTAGTTCCTCCTGCTAGGGCTGTATTTGCTTGATCGGCTGATATAAAATGAACGTGGGTGTCAATTGCTCCAGCGGTTACGATTTTATTTTCACCTGAGATTATTTCAGTGCTTGCCCCTATTACAAGACCAGGGTTGACATTATCGTTCATATCAGGGTTACCTGACTTGCCTATTCCTGTAATAATACCATCCCTAATTCCTATATCTGCTTTGTAAATACCAGTATAGTCTAGTATAATCGCATTTGTAATTACTGTATCGCAAGTTCCTGAGGCATAGCTTGCAGTTGAAGATTGATTCATTCCATCTCTTACAGTCTTACCACCACCAAAGATTGATTCATCTCCATAAATTGCATAATCTTTCTCTATTTCTATTATAATATTTGTATCTGCTAGTCTAACTTTATCGCCTGTAGTTGGCCCATACATAGACCCGTATTTTTCTCTTGAGATTTTAAATGACATCTATTCCTCCCCATCACTATTAATATTAGCGTAGCCTTTTTGAACTAGGTTTTTCATGGCTTCATCTTTTTTTATATCATGGGCTACACCATTAGTGAGCCCATTAAAACCGATAACCCTTCCATTTCCGCCAATATCAATTAATCTAACCCTATGGGTTTGACCTGGTTCAAATCTAATAGCATTTCCTGCAGGGATGTCTAGCTTTTTGCCGAAGGCCATGCTACGATCGAATTTCAAAAATCTATTCACTTCAAAAAAATGAAAATGTGAACCGATTTGTACGGCCCTATCTCCAGTATTTGTTACATTTATTTCAATAGCTTCGAAATCTTCATTTAAAATTAAATCATCATCTTTATAAAAAATTTCACCTGGAATCATTTTTGCCTCCTACACTATTGGTTGATGAACTGTTACAAGCTTGGTTCCATCAGGAAATGTGGCTTCTATTTGTACATCCTTAATCATTTCAGGGACACCTTCCATGACATCATCCCTTGTTAGAATCTTCCTGCCTTCTTGCATCAAATCTGAAACAGTCTTGCCATCACGAGCCATTTCATAAAGCTCGGCACTGATTAGAGCGACTGCTTCAGGATAGTTTAATTTAAGTCCACGTTCTTTACGCTTTCTGGCAACTTCTCCAGCTGTAAATATCATCAAGCGTTCAATATCTTTTGGTACTAAATGCATATCCTTCCCCCTTTTTCAATCAAATAATCTATTATTTCTTTTTCACATTCTATTAAATCCTGGCCCATCTTGCCCAAAATCCTAATTTGAATATCATTTCTAAAGCTGTAACTTGCCCCACCTTTTAGTCCTCTCTTTAAACTATGCTTATCAATTATATTGCGAATCTCGCCTATATTATTTTCATCGGAAAAATTTATAGCAACCATTGACAAAAAGTGGTCATAGCCTTCCATCAAACCCAGTTCATTTATATTTTGTTCTCTTGGCCTTATGAGGTTTTTTTCGGTATAGATAAGTTTGCCATCAAGGTTTATATCTAGATTAGTCTTGTAGCTTTTAAATTCAAAGCTTTCTCCCCTGCCAATTCTACCAGCTACAAAGCAGTTAGAAAAAATAAGCCTGGCATCTTTTTCTAAATCGACCTTGATATCCTCCCTAAAATCTGCATCCTTGTAGAGAATCATTGGTAAAAGTTTAAAAATAAAGTCAGATTTTTCTTCCCCACGAATTTCAACCTTACGACTTGCGAAAGAATTCTCATTCATCTTATAAACTTTTTCATATGATTGAGAAGAAAGCAAGACCTTGCTATTCTTTTTTGCATAGAACTTTTCTTCTTGCATATCGCCTTCCAGGATACCTGGGCTTGAGCTCATAATCATAGCCTTGGTAAAGTCGCCATATTTAAATGTATGCATAAGTAGAAATGGTGGCGAATTATAGATATCTTTTAGGATTGTTGTATCATCCTTATTTTCAAACTCTAAATATAATCTGCTGGCTCTTGCGTATGTTTTTTTCATTATTTTAAATCTTCTAATAAGACTTGCTTTCTTATCCAGTCATATACCTCATTAAGACCATCGCCATTTTTGATATTAGTAAAGATAAATGGACGATCCCCTCTTTGGGCTAGGGTATCCTTTCTCATAGCCTCAAGGTCAACGCCAACATAAGGAGCTAAATCTTTTTTGTTTACGATAAGAAGGTCTGATCTTAAAATTCCTGGGCCTCCTTTTCTTGGTATATCCCCACCTGCAGCTACATCTATTACAAAGATGGTGGCATCTGCAAGGTCAGGACTAAAAGTTGCTGATAGATTGTCTCCACCACTTTCGATAAAGATCATTTCTATATCCTTAAAATTTCTGACTAAATCCTCACAAGCTTCAAGGTTCATAGAAACATCATCTCTTATAGCTGTATGAGGACATCCTCCAGTTTCTACTCCTCTTATCCTATCTCTTTCAAGAATCCCCTGATCTTTTAGGTAGTTTGCATCTTCTTCTGTATATATATCATTAGTAACTACTGCTACCTTGTAATCTTTTTTGAATTCTTCTACTAGTTTTTCTATTAAATGTGTCTTGCCGCAACCAACAGGGCCTGCGACACCGATTTTTACGTAATCCATAAGCCTCCCTAAGACATATAAAGTCTTGAATATAATACTTCATGTTGCATTGAAGCAACTTCTACACCTGGATAGGAAGTAAAATAATACTCCTCATCCAATTTATCTATCTTTGTAACTAAATCAATTATCAAGTCATAGATTTCATATAAGATTTTCTGCCCATCAAACTGGCTAATAGGTACGGTCTTAACCGCTGTAATCACTAGATTCTGTGCCATATTAAAGGCAAAACTCAAAAGAGATGCGGTCAAATCAATATCAAGACTTGCTGTAATTAGAGCATAGGCGACTGAGTGATGGATGATAATGTCATTTTTCTTATGATAATCTAGGTAGTCGTAATATTTTTGTGGCATAGCTATGTCCATCTTATGAACTGTCGATATAAGTCTAGAGCCTAACTTCTCTGAAGCTTCCCTTAATTCTTTTTGGCTTTTTTGAGCCTGTAATCTTATATTTAAATTTAAAAGCTCATCTTTTTTACCTTCTATATAATAATTGTAAGCTAGATACACAGCTAAAAGGTCATTATAATAGAAGCTAGTTTTTAAATAGTTTATTAAATATTTTTTTGTATCTTTCGAATCTTTAATCAAATTCTTTAGGATATAATTTTCAAGTCCATAAGAATGAGAATAAGAACCTATAGGAAATTGACTATCATTTAATTGTAGGAGGATGAGCTCTTCTTCATATTTTGTTCTATTCATGGTGATGGTGGTGATGATTGTGGTCGTGATGGTGATCATGATTGTGGTCATGGTCGTGACTATGATGATCTACTACTTGACCTTGAGGTAGAATCGCCATCAAGTTGTTTTTTGGCAATAATTTAGCCATGACCTTATCCATCTTTATCCCTTCTACAGTCTTTAGCATTTCTTCGAGAGTCTTCTCATATGGTGTAATTAAAGATTCGCCATCTTCTGACCAGTACAATTTTGCATGGCGATTACCAATAATATATGCCAAGTTGACAAAGCTCTTAGCCTCATCCATAGAAAGCTTTAAGCATTCAAGCTCTTCGATATTGATAGCATAAATTATATTATTTTCTCTATAAATTATATCCCCATGCTTTAGACCTCTTTGTCTATCCTCTTCAGAAAGCTTTAGACCCAAGTCCAGACCCTCATATTCAAATCTTTGAATTTTCTTATGAGCATGGTCGTAAGGCATATTAAGCCAGTTTATTTTTAAATTTTCTTCATTTATATCAAAAACATTTCCAATAATTTTTTCTATTATCACTTTATTCACCCCTTTTTTTACAAACTTAATAGTACCCCATAAAACAAAAAAAAGCAATGATTTTACATTTTATAAAGTGTAATTTTCTTTATTCTACTTTTTGAAGACAAGCTTAGCTAAATTTCCCAGATAAAAACCGCATATAGAATATATCCATATACGGTTAATTATACATAGGAAAATTAAGCCCCCCCAAATTGTAATTATAACAAAGAGGACCCAGGGCTTCATACTGATTTTATTAAAAAGCTCGATATCACTTTAAAAGATATGATATAAAAAGCAAAAACTAAAGGATAGAAATAAACTCTTATTTAAACAATCCGTTCAAAGACCATCATCGCTCGAATCTTGTCTCCTCCGAAAAACCCTTTGATCCACAAGATGGGGTTGTTATAGTATGAAGCTATATCCTAAAGAAACTTGTTTATTTATGGCAGCTTGTAGGTTAGTTAAACTTGCGATTCCCGATTCTGTTCCTAAAAATTTCTCTATGAGCACTACTTGAAGAACACCATATTTATAACAAGCAAATCATCTGCTTCTGTCAGATATTAAAGATTTTAAAACTTCTAAAGGTAAAGATTTAATTAGTTTGTCAAGTGCACTATCATTGAATTTTTTCTCCAATCTACTGTTTGCTATTTCTCAGGAGACCATTAATTATGGAGTTTTCAGATATGGATTTTATGATATTGATATCTGCTTTTGCCTTTCTGCCTTTAAATGATGATTTTTCAATCTTATCTTTTTCGGCATAGATAGCTTCATAATCATTATCGCAGCTTTTTAATTCTCTAGATATTATTGAGTGATGAAAACCTAAAATTTTTGCTATTCTTTTAGAAGAATATCCCTCTTAACTTAGTTGCTCCATCTTATTTCGCTCATTTATGGTAATATGTTTATAGCTCATATTAACCTCCGTGTATTTTTGTCCTTTTTAACATTTCACACGAAATTAGTATGAGTTTTCTATTTTATTACAGTGTCGCATTTAATTTTACAAATTATCAAATAAAAATGGAGGACTTATGCTTTATGTTATAGGTCCTCTAAAATGAAAATTATCATAATTTTATTTTAATTTACAAAGTAATTAACTCTTCCATAAACTTGTTTTCCAGCCCTATCTTTATATTTCAAATATTTCATCGCTTACTTCATTCAAAAACTCAATATCATGGGAAACTATAAAAATTATTTTATCCTTATTTCTGTATTTTTTAATAAGTTTGGATATTTTTTCCATATTTGAATAATCCATACCACTTGTAGGTTCATCGCAATAAACAAATGTAGAATCTTTGCACATAACTGATGCTATCGCAAGTCTTTGCTTTTGTCCTCCTGATAAACTCATAGGGTGCCTTTCAATAAATTCTTCTAAACCTAAATCTTTTAAAATGATTTTTGCCTTTTCTTTATTGAAATTTTTTACTCCTAAACTAAGTTCGCTAAATACCTCGTCCGTAAATAGCTGATGATTTACGTCTTGCATAACAAGTGAAGAGTTTTTAAGTCTTTCTTTCTTAGACAGTTTCTCTCCCTTAAAATAAATTTCTTCTTTTGATTTTTTCTCAAGACCAATTAAACATCTCAAGAGCGTTGACTTTCCTCGTCCATTAGAGCCTATTATGCCATAAATTTTGCCAAGCTTAAAAGAAATATTTTTTAAACTTAAATATTCATCCTCAGTAAATTTGTAGGAAAGATCTTTTATCTGATATTCTCCATCTCCTTTTAAATGAGGTACTTCCAACTTAGTTAGCTTCTTATCCCTTAAGGCTAAGTTATTTAAGTCTCTTGTATCTAATTTTAAAAATTCATTTCTTGTATAAGTTTTTTTAAGCTTACCCTTATCTATGAAAAAGATGTGGTCAACTATATCCATCAAATAATAAATCCTGTGCTCAGCTACAATTATGCTTATGCCTTTTTCTTTTAGTATTTTAAGCATCTTTGTCAAAACATCTATGCTTTTAATATCCAAATTCGATGAAGGCTCATCCATGACTATAATCTTTGTGCCCGCTATATAAGAAGCTGCAATGCAAAGTATCTGTTTTTCGCCACCAGATAGGTTAAATATATTTCTGTTCAAAAGATTTTTTATAGGGAAAATTTCAAGCATGTCCTTTAAACGCCTGTCCATCTCTTCTCTTGCAAGTCCAATATTTTCTAAATAAAACAATAATTCTAATGTCGTATTAACATTAAAGAAATATGTCTTAGGATTTTGAAAAACAGTTGAAACAAGCATTGAAATTTGATAAAGTTCCAAATCTTTTATATTATTACCATCAATAAATATTTCGCCCTTTGTCTTCGCGTTATCATATCTTACGGCTAAGCCATTGATTGAGTTTATTAAAGATGACTTACCACTTCCACTTTTTCCTGTAAACAACACGCACTCTCCCTCAGCTATGGATAGTGATATATCATCTATTATATGGTCTTTTCCATAATCAAGGCTTAAATTTTTTATTTCTACCATATTAAGCCTCCAACAATAAGTCCAGTTATAATTAAAACATATACAAAATCTATAGTCTGTATCTTTACAGGAATATATCTAGTCTTGGCAATTGGATTTTCTATTGCCTTTGTTTCTGCCGCTTTTGCAATATCATCTGCAATGTTTGAAGAAATAATTAATAGTGGCACTGAAACGTACTCAAGATATTTGATTGGATTTTTAAAATTTATCCCCCTTACCCTCATAGCCATTTTGATGTTTTTCTTCTCTTCTTTGAAAGATGGGAAAAATCTAAACATAACCGCAATAGGTATGGAAAGATTTTTTGAAATTTTAAGCTTATCCATTGATGAAATTATTGCGCCTACATCAGAGGTCTTTATCATAAAGCTAGCTGCCATAAATGGCAATAAAAACATTCTGAAGATAATAAATAAGCTTAAAAACATCTTAATTATTGGATTTATATTAGATAACACCATAAAATTAGGTAAAGCATATAATATTGCGCATAAAATTATCCATTTAAAAAATGTTTTTTTGTACCCATTCAAATAAAATAAAATACCAATAAGACAAACAATCGCTAGCTCAAAACTGATGTTTAAGCTATGCACAACAGTTAAACCTGTAAGAAATACGACTAATAACTTACTTATTGGATTTGGATTAAAGGGATAATTTGCAGAAAAGGTAGGCATTATACAATGCCTGCTTTTTCAAAGTGTTTTTTCAATAGTGCCTTGCCTATATATGCCCCTATAATTCCTCCTAGGAAAGCACCTAAGGCTACTAAAGCCATGTGAGGATAAGTTATTAGTTTTTCCATTGCATCAACATAATCTTTTCCCATCATCATAGATAATTCAATATATTTTTCTTTAGCTAAAAGCATTTGCATTAAAGAGCTACATATCCATGTGCTGAAGATTGCATAAGAAAGCATATTGTATTTAAATGAATTATAATTGCCAATCTTTCTAATTAATTCTGCTATTATCATTACTATAAGTGATAAGACTGCAACTACATAAGTATGTCCCATAGCAAACATCACAAGAGGTGATATCATACCGAGTATAAATAGGGCCCATGGTTTTTGAACTTTAGTCATAAATAACATAAGAACAGGCCCTTCAATTATGCCTAAAACTGTTGGGTATATTAAAAACAATATTGGAATCATACCCATCATGCCAACACCAAACATCAAGACGAAATAAATTACGGCAAAAACACCGATACTTACTAAATCTTTTACTTTTAATTTTTTAGTATCCATTTTAATCCTCCTAATAAATAAATTCTTCTGCCATTTTTGTTTTTTCTATTAAATTCTTGTAAACTTTTGATTTTTGTAAAAGCTCTTCATGCTTGCCTTCACTTTCTAATTTTCCGTTTTCAAGAACTACAATCTTGTCTGCATTTTCTATGGATTTCATTCTGTGTGAAATGATGACAACAGTTTTATCTTTAATTAAATTATTTAAAGACTCTTGAATTTTTTTCTCATTGTCAACATCAAGGCTTGCTGCTATCTCGTCTAAGATCAATATCGGTGCATCTTTTAAGAAGGCTCTGGCTATTGATAGCCTTTGTCTTTCTCCGCCTGATAGTTCAGCACCGTTTTCACCAATAACTGTATCGAAACCCTTATCCATTTTTTCTATAAAATCTGTGCAATTTGCAAGTTTTGCTGCTCTTTTAACTTCTTCGTCACTTGCATCTTGCTTTCCGATCCTAATATTTTCCATAACGCTTTGATTAAATAGAACTACATCTTGGAAAACAATAGACACCTTATCAAAAAGGGATTCTGTTGATATTTCTTTTATATCTTTGCCATCGATTAAGATTTGTCCCTCGTCGTAATCATAAAGTCTTGATATAAGTTTCAATATAGTTGTTTTGCCACAGCCACTTGCTCCTACCAAAGCAGTTACCTCTCCCTGCTTAGCTTTAAAGCTTACGCCATTTAAAACTTTTGTGTCTTTATTGTAGGCAAATTCAACATCTTTTAAATCAATGTCAAATTTTTTTAGTTCATAGTCATCGCCTTCTTGTAAATCTTGATTTTGAATTTCTTTTAATCTTTCAATTTTAGGCGATAAATAAAATATCTCCATCATTCCCTCTTTAGATGCATCAAGAGCGTCTTTTATCTTCATGGCCGCTAGTAAATAACCTACAAGGTAGAGAGGGCTTATCTCTTTATTAATAATTAGATTTACGCCAACAAATATCACAACAGCAAGGGAAATAAAGCTAAAAATTGATGAAAGTGACATAATTAAAATAAGTCCTATCTCTGTCTTTAAGTGCACTTTTTCACTTTTATCCATTTTTTCATATAGCTTATCTTTCATTTCCTCTGATAAGCCATAGGCTTTGATCTCCATTTGCATCTCGATATTTTCTTGAAAGCTTTCTGAGTTTTCTCTTAAGACGTCATAATATCTTTTTTGTCCC
>QWCH01002692.1_pt1 | contig 21206 bp, 15 predicted proteins | sample 1972671 | NCBI WGS metagenome assembly QWCH01 (sample SAMN09866713, study PRJNA288562) | Human gut metagenome isolate term3_stool, whole genome shotgun sequencing... | isolation source: gut | host: Homo sapiens | place: USA: California | reverse complement strand
GGAAGCTCTTTATGGTTCCAGAGAAGGAGAATCAACTCTTGCCCTGCGTTTCAAAGGGGTTGTAGACCGTGCCTGCAAGCTGACTGGCCAGCGTGTCGTTATCCTTGTAGACGAATACGACAAGCCGTTGCTGCAAGCTATCGGCAATGAAGCCTTGCAGACTGAATACCGTAACACGCTGAAACCATTTTACGGCGTGCTCAAGACGATGGATGGCAGTATCAGATTTGCTATGCTGACAGGTGTCACGAAGTTTGGCAAGGTAAGCGTATTCAGTGACCTGAATAACTTGGACGATATTTCGATGCGGAAAGAATATGTTGAAATCTGTGGCATTAGTGATAAAGAAATCCATGACAATCTGGAGATTGAGCTTCATGAATTTGCAGAAGTCCAGAGTTTGACGTATGAGGAACTCTGTGCAGAACTGAAAAAGTATTATGATGGCTATCATTTTACTCATAATACGATCGGCATGTATAACCCGTTCAGTTTGCTTAATGCTTTTAAATATCGGGAGATCGATAATTATTGGTTCGAAACGGGTACCCCTACGTATCTGGTGGAATTGCTGAAAAAACATCATTACAATCTCGAACGGATCGCTTATGAGGAAACGAATGCAGCGGTGCTGAATAGCATAGATGCATCTTCCACCAATCCGATTCCTGTTATTTACCAGAGCGGATATCTTACTATTAAAGACTATAACAAAGAATTTGGTATTTATCGTCTGGGATTCCCAAACCGGGAAGTGGAAGAGGGCTTTATCCAGTTCCTTCTGCCTTATTATGCCAATACGGATAAGGTTGAATCTCCCTTTGAGATACAGAAGTTTGTCTATGAGATACGTGCCGGAGAGGTCGACGCCTTTTTCCGGCGCCTGCAAAGTTTCTTTGCTGATACGCCCTACGAGTTGGTGAAAGACCTTGAGTTGCATTATCAGAATGTGCTCTTTATCGTCTTTAAGCTGGTGGGTTTCTATGTGAAAGCGGAATATCATACGAGCGAAGGTCGCGTAGACCTGGTTCTGCAAACGGATAAGTTTATTTATGTGATGGAGTTCAAACTGGATGGTACGGCGGAAGAGGCCTTACAGCAGATAGACGAAAAACATTATGCACAACCTTTCCTTTCAGACACCCGCAAGCTGTTTAAGATAGGAGTGAACTTCAGTGCTAAAACCCGTAATATCGAACGGTGGATTGTGATATAAAACAGCTTTTTTATCCCTTGTATATCCCCCGCCTAAACCGTATCTTTGCCTGAAAATTATACAATCTATGGATTTTCGTCTGAAAGTATTTCATAGCGTAGCCACGAATCTAAGCTTTACGAAGGCTTCAAAAGAGCTGTTTATCAGTCAACCGGCTATCAGTAAACATATCCACGAATTGGAGGTGCAATATAAAACGCCATTGTTCGACCGGGTGGGCAGCCGTATCGCACTCACTCATGCCGGCGAACTGCTACTGTCGCATACGAAGCTGTTGCTTTCTGCTTACCGGCAGATGGATTTCGAGATGAATCTGCTGACGGATAATTTTAGCGGTGAGCTGCGGTTAGGGGCCAGTACGACCATCTCGCAGTATGTGCTCCCGCCTGTCCTTTCCTCTTTTATCCAGAAATTTCCGGAGATTAAAATTTCTTTGCAGAACGGGAATAGCCGTGACATCGAACAAGCCTTGCGGGAAGGAAGGATCACACTCGGGCTGGTGGAAGGGACGGCACATCAGAGTACGCTTCATTATACGCCTTTTATGAAAGACGAGCTGGTCGTCGTAGCACATACCGGCAGTTCGTTGGCTGTTTACGACGAGATTACGATTGAGCAGCTTTGCACCTTGCCGCTTGTCTTGCGCGAGAACGGTTCGGGTACGCTCGATGTGGTGGAGGCGGCTCTGGCAGAGCACCAAGTTAAGTTGTCGCAATTGAACGTATTGTTACAGATGGGAAGTACGGAAAGTATTAAGTTGTTTCTGGAGAACTCTGACGCGTTGGGAATTGTTTCTATTCGTGCCGTGACCCGTGAACTGATGTCCGGACGGCTGAAGGTGATCGAAGTGGACGGTTTCCGGGCCGAGCGGATGTTTGCCTTTGCCGAGCCGCAAGGACAGAACGGGGGAGTGGAAGAAAGCTTTATCCGCTATGCCTGTCAATGTTGGTGATAACCTTGCGTTATACCCTATAAAAACATATTAGGAAAGGATACCGGGAAAAAGCCTTACTTTTGCCGCCGGTTATAAAAGTAATGGATTTTAAACTTAATTGATTATGTTTAGCGAAAAAAGGAGTAACGTACTTCATGGTATTCTGTTGATAGCTCTCTTCTCTTGTTCTGCATTCTATATAGCAGAATTTCCCTTTGTCAAGAATCTTTCTTTCAGCCCGCTGATTGTCGGTATCATATTGGGTATGATATATGCGAACAGCTTGCGCAACCATTTGCCGGAGACATGGGTGCCGGGAATCCTGTTCTGTACGAAACAGGTGTTGCGTGCCGGTATCGTGTTGTATGGTTTCCGGTTGACATTCCAGAGTGTGGTCGCAATCGGACTTCCTGCCATCCTGATTGATACGATAATCGTGACAGCTACGATTTTTATCGGCCTGTTTGTCGGACGACTGATGAAGATGGACCGGGATTTGGCTTTGCTGACCTCTACGGGTAGTGCCATTTGCGGTGCGGCAGCCGTATTGGGAGCTGAACCGGTGGTAAAAAGCGAACCACATAAAACTGCTGTTGCCGTTTCGACTGTCGTTATCTTCGGGACTTTATCCATGTTTATCTATCCGGCGATGTACCGTTCCGGCATTCTGGATCTGACGCCTGAACAGATGGGGCTTTATACCGGGTCGACCCTGCATGAAGTGGCGCATGTGGTAGGTGCCGGCAATGCGATGGGAAAAGAGATTTCGGATACAGCCATTATCGTGAAGATGATCCGTGTCATGATGTTAGCTCCCGTATTGGTGATCATGAGTTTGGCTTTGGCACGTACCGCTGTGAAAGCTGTTTCCAATGGAGTGAAAGGAGCTGACGTTGCGAAACGCGGCAAGATTACGATTCCCTGGTTTGCATTCGGGTTCCTGGCCGTGATCGGCTTTAACTCTTTTGATTTGCTTCCCCATGCGGTTGTAGACGGGATTAATAATGTGGATACATTTATGTTAACGATGGCTATGACGGCGTTAGGTGCGGAAACCAGTATCGAGAAGTTTAAAAAGGCCGGTGCGAAACCTTTCATCCTGGCTACGGTGTTGTATATCTGGTTGCTTGGAGGCGGTTATTTGTTGGCTAAATATTTGGTTTAATATACACTCGGAAAGGGCACTTTGAAAGGTTTGTTAATTGGGAATTGAAAATTATCCGTTTGTGTTCTATAAATTATTACCTTTGTGGCTCAATGCAATTTATTGAGAGTTGGATACTGTTATTCAATTCTCAATTTTTCAATTAACAAGAAATGGCTTCAAAGGTAACAAAAGGTATCATAATTTCATTTTGGGTGCTGTTTGCTGCAGCAGTAGGTGTCGTAGTTTTGCTGTTCTCGGCAATCGCCAATGGTTCGATAGGCTATATGCCTCCGGTCGAACAGCTTGAGAATCCGATTGATAAATATGCTTCACAGGTAATCTCTGCCGATGGAAAGACACTCAGCACCTATGCCCACAGTCAGGATAACCGTATTTTCGTCAACTATAACGATCTATCGCCTGATCTGGTGAAGGCGTTGATTGCCACCGAAGATGTTCGCTTTGCCGAACATAGCGGTATCGACGCGCAGGGATTGTTTCGTGCAGTCGTCAAACGTGGTCTTCTGATGCAGAAGAGCGGCGGTGGCGGTAGTACCATCACACAGCAGTTGGCGAAACAGTTATTCTCGCCGAGTGCCGACAACGTGATGGAACGCTTGTTCCAGAAGCCGATCGAGTGGGTGATCGCTGTCCAGCTGGAACGTTTCTATACGAAGGAAGAGATTATCAATATGTATCTGAATAAGTTCGACTTCCTCTATAATGCCGTCGGTATCCAGTCGGCCGCCCGTGTCTATTTCGGCAAGACTCCCAAAGATTTAAAGACGGAAGAGGCGGCAACGCTTGTCGGGATGTGTAAGAACCCGTCCTATTTTAATCCGAAGCGCCACAGCGAGCGGACGCGCGGACGCCGGAACACGGTGTTGGACCAGATGTTGAAAGCCGGCTATCTCTCGCAGGCCGAGTGCGATTCGTTGAAAGCCTTGCCGTTGACACTTCATTTCAGCCGTATGGACCATAAAGATGGCCTGGCTCCCTATTTCCGCGAATACCTGCGCCTGACGTTGACGGCCAAGAAGCCCGAGCGTAAGAATTACCGGGGCTGGCAGATGCAGCAGTTCAGGGAAGATTCGCTTGCCTGGGAAACAAATCCTGCATATGGCTGGTGTAACAAGAACAAGAGACCGGACGGAGAGTTCTACAACCTGTACACCGACGGTCTGAAGATATATACGACTATCGATTCACGCATGCAGCAGTATGCCGAGGAGGCTGTCCGTGAACATATCGGAGGCTATTTGCAAGATGCTTTCTTCAAAGAGAAAAAAGGAAAGAACTACGCTCCGTTCTCCCGCGATTTGCGTCAGGGCGAGGTCGATACGATTTTTATGCGCGCCATGCACCAGACCGACCGTTACCGGTCGATGAAAAGTGCGGGAGCGAGCGAGAAAGAGATAAAGGCGGCTTTCAATGAGCCTGCCGAAATGCGCGTGTTCAGCTGGGGTGGCGAGATCGATACGGTCATGTCTCCGTTGGATTCGATCCGCTATTATAAAAGTTTCCTGCGTACCGGGTTTATGTCGATGGACCCGCGTACCGGCTATGTGAAAGCCTATGTCGGGGGAATCGATTATAACGATTTCCAGTATGATATGGTCAACGGCGGACGCCGCCAGATCGGTTCGACTATCAAACCCTTCCTCTATTCGCTGGCGATGATCGAAGGGATCAGCCCCTGCGACGAGATGCTGCACGTACAGCAACGTCTGACGGACGAGAACGGACGGCTTTGGGAACCGCGTAATGCGAATAAGAAACGTGTCGGCGAGATGGTTTCCGTACAGTGGGGGTTGCAGAACTCCGACAACTGGGTGACGGCCTGGTTGATGGGGCAGTTGTCTCCTTATACGTTTGTCCGCTTGTTGCATTCGTTCGGCTTGAAGAACGAGATGGACCCTGTGATCTCGATCTGTCTGGGTACGCCGGATGTGTCGGTCGGCGAGATGGTGAGCGCTTATACGACATTTGCCAATAAAGGTATCCGCGTCGAACCGCTGTATATCACCCGTATAGAAGATTCCTATGGAAATACGATTGCGAACTTCAACCCGCAGATGAGCGAAGTGTTGACGGAAGATGCTTCCTATAAGATGCTCCATATGTTGAAAAACGTAATAGACGGCGGAACCGGTAGCCGTGTCCGCTTCCGTTATGGCATCAAGGCGCCGATGGGAGGAAAGACCGGTACGACGCAGAACAACTCCGACGGCTGGTTTATGGGCTTCACACCGAGCTTGGTATCCGGAGTCTGGGTAGGCGGTGAGGACCGTTCCATCCACTTCGACCGTATGTCCGAAGGCCAGGGCGCCAGCATGGCGTTGCCGATTTACGGACTTTATATGCAGAAAGTCTATGCCGACAAGACATTGGGCTACTCGCAGGAAGAAGACTTTGAAATCCCCGAACAATATCAGAACCCCTGTAAGATGACCACCGAAGAAGAGCGCAAACAAACGCCAACGGATGTCGGGGGTATAGACAAGATGTTCGAGTAAATTTTAATACTTGTCTGAGAAAAAATGGCTCCTGTCTGAAAAAAAACGGCTCCTGTCCGATATTTTTTCAGACAGGAGCCATTTTTTATAATCCCTTACTGTGTTAATTTAGTTTCTTATCCTGTCCGTTTCTGGAAAATATTTGTTAGATTTGTGAGTGTTAACTTCTAATGACGCGGGATATGAAACGTGAGACTATTATTTCTCAATTAAATGACAAGGACAAGATCTTTGATTTTGTCGTGATTGGCGGCGGTGCTACCGGTCTGGGTGTGGCACTGGATGCTGCCACCCGCGGATACAGTGTCGCTTTGTTTGAACGCTCGGACTTCACGAAGGGAACTTCCAGCCGGAGTACGAAACTGGTGCATGGAGGTGTCCGTTATCTGGCACAAGGCGATGTCGCTTTGGTTCGTGAAGCGTTGCGCGAGCGGGGTTTGCTCCGCCGGAATGCCCCCCACCTGGTGAAAGACCAGCTCTTCCTGATCCCTTGCTACCGTTGGTGGGAAGGGCCTTTTTATACAATCGGACTGGTACTTTATGATTTGATGGCGCGTGGCCTGAGCTTAGGACGCTCTGTCTGCATCGGGCCTAAGCGGGCTATCCGTACGATACCGATGCTTCGCCGTAAGGGGATGACAGCCGGGGTGCTCTATCATGACGGGCAGTTCGATGATTCGCGGTTAGCGATCAATCTGGTCCGTACGGCTGTCGACGCCGGAGCCTGTGTTTTGAATTATATGAACGTGATCTCCTTGCTGAAAGAAGAAGGGAAGATATCGGGTGTGCAGGTGCGCGATGAGGAAACCGGAACGGTCTATTCCGTACAGGCCCGTTCCGTTATCAATGCGACAGGTGTGTTTGCCGATGAGATCCTGCAAATGGATAAACCGGGCAAGCGTCCGACCGTCCGCCCCAGCCAGGGAGTACACCTGATACTCGACGCCTCTTTCCTGGATAGCGATTGTGCGGTGATGATCCCCAAGACATCCGACGGGCGTGTGCTCTTTGCTGTCCCCTGGCATAATAAGGTGGTGGTCGGAACGACCGATACGCTGATGGACCATGCCGAAACAGAGCCGGTCGCGCTCGAACAGGAAATACAATTTATACTCGATACCGCCGGAAAATACCTGACACGCGCTCCACAGCGGAGTGATGTCCTGTCAGTGTTTGCCGGACTCCGTCCCCTTGCCGCTCCCCGCAACGAAGGTAAGAAAACGAAAGAGATTTCCCGGAGCCATAAACTTATCCGGGAGAAATCCGGTTTAATCACCATTATCGGAGGGAAATGGACTACCTACAGAAAGATGGCACAAGACACGTTGGATTATGCGATCCGTTATATGCATGTGCCGACAAAGGACTGTGTGACGGAACGTTACCCTGTGCACGGCTCGCGTCCGAACCCCGATTTCTCCGATCCTCTGTATGTCTACGGAACGGATGCCGATGAAATCCGGACGTTGGTCGCCTCTTCGCCGGAAATGAGTGAGAAGCTCCATCCCGCATATGCCTTTACCAGAGGGGAAGTGGTCTGGATTGTCCGCAATGAAATGGTGCGGACGCTGGAAGATGTGCTGGCCCGTCGCCTGCGTATTCTCTTTATGGATGCGCGTGCCGCGATGGAGATGGCCCCTGTCGTTGTGGCTATCCTGGCAAAAGAACGGGGAAAAGATGAAGTTTGGCAGGCAGCCCAGTTGGACGACTTCAACCGGGTGGCTTCCCATTATATATTGAATTGATAATCAAAAGAAACGGATGATATGAATTTCAGAAATAAATATGTGCTGGCTATCGACCAGGGAACAACCTCTTCAAGGGCGATCCTTTTCAACCACCAGGGGGCTATCATCACACTGGCGCAGAAAGCGTTTCAGCAGTATTTCCCTAAACCCGGCTGGGTGGAGCATGATCCGAACGAGATCTGGTACACGCAGTCGTCCGCCATCAAGGAAGCGATGGCAAAAGCGGATGTGACGGATACCCATATCGCTTGTATCGGTATTGCCAACCAGCGTGAAACGACGATCATATGGGATCGCGAAACCGGTTTCCCGGTCTATAACGCCATCGTCTGGCAAGACCGGCGTACGGCCGATTATTGCGAGCAGTTGAAGGCGCAGGGATATGCTTCGATGATCCAGCAAAAGACAGGATTGGTGATCGATGCCTATTTTTCCGCAACCAAGATACGCTGGATTCTGGATCATGTGAAAGGTGTCCGCGAGCGGGCTGAACGTGGAGAGCTCTGTTTCGGAACGGTCGATTCCTGGCTGGTCTGGAAGCTGACGCGCGGAACGGAATTTATTACGGACATCACGAATGCTTCCCGCACAATGCTGTTCAACATCCATACGCAGGAGTGGGACAATGAACTGCTCGAGCTTTTCCATATTCCGGCCTCGATGATGCCCGAAGTGAAAAGCAGCAGCGAAGTCTATTGCGAGACTTCTACGCCTATTTTCAAGACCGGTATTCCGGTGTCTGGTATGGCGGGCGACCAGCAGGCCGCCTTGTTCGGACAGCTTTGTACGGATATCGGCATGATCAAGACAACTTACGGGACGGGCTGTTTCATGATTCTGAATACGGGAAGCCGCCCGGTTCTGTCGCAGAACAACCTATTGACGACGATTGCCTGGAAGCTGGACGGCAAGGTGACGTATGCCCTGGAAGGCAGTGTCTTTGTCGGTGGAGCTGTCGTACAATGGTTGCGTGATGAGTTGGGTGTGATACAGAGTGCTGCCATAACAGAGCAATTGGCCAATTCCGTACCAGATAACGGAGGGGTTTATTTTGTCCCGGCATTGACCGGCTTGGGGGCTCCTTATTGGGATCAGTATGCCCGCGGTGCGATCATCGGCATTACGCGTGGGACGAGTGTCGCCCATCTGACCCGTGCCGCTCTCGAAGGTATTTGCTACCAGGTCTACGATGTCCTGATGGCCATGGAAAACGATATACATGCCAAGCCGAAAGAGATACGCGTGGACGGCGGTGCGATTGCCAATAATTTCCTGATGCAGTTCCAGGCGGATATCTGCCGTTGCCCGGTGGTGCGTCCGCGGGTGTTGGAGACGACAGCTTTGGGTGCCGCTTATCTGGCGGGGCTTGCCATCGATTACTGGAAAGATGTCGACGAGTTGAAGGATCAATGGTCGTTGGACAATATCTTCAGTGCCGAAATGCATGAAGAGACGGCCGAAGCCTTGCTCTCCGAATGGCATAAGGCGGTGGGAAGATCCTTAAACTGGGCAACTTGAGAGTTGAAAGTTAACTCTTAATTCATAATTTAAAATTCATAATTCAAATAACTGTGACTCCATTTATAGCAGAATTATTAGGAACCATGCTTCTGATCCTGATGGGAGGAGGCGTTGTGGCGAATGTATGCCTCGGTAAGACCAAAGGGCATGGCGCCGGCTGGATGGCGATAACGACAGCCTGGGCTTTGGGTGTGTTTATCGGAGTGGTGGTGGCCGGGCCGTATAGTGGGGCGCATCTCAATCCGGCGGTTTCCATCGGGTTGGCTATCGGGGGGACGTTTCCCTGGTGCGATGTTTGCCAGTATGTGATTGCCCAGATGTTGGGAGCGGCTTTAGGTGCGCTTTTAGTCTGGCTTGTTTATAAAGACCATTTTGAGGCGACGGACGATCCGGATGCCATATTGGGCGTGTTCTGTACCAGTCCGGCCATCCGCCATCCGGCGATTAATTTCCTGACGGAAGCGGTCGGGACTTTTGCCCTGATGTTTGTCGTGTTCTATATCACGGGCGGCGAATTAGCGTTGAAGGATAGCAACAGTACGTTGCCGATCGGTTTGGGGTCCGTAGGGGCGTTGCCGGTGGCGTTTACGGTCTGGGTGATCGGGTTGTCGCTGGGCGGCCCGACAGGTTATGCGATTAATCCGGCCCGCGATTTGGCTCCCCGTTGCATGCATGCCCTTCTGCCGATAAAAGGGAAAGGCGGCAGCCAATGGGGGTATGCCTGGATTCCGGTGTTGGGACCGATTGCCGGGGCGGCCGTAGCAGCTATGTTATACTATATTCTATAATTATATACCATGAATGTACGAAATAAAGTTTCCGTCTTTTTGTTCTCTCTTGTAGCGATCCCTTTGTTCGCACAAACACCGCAACAGGAGTTGGAGCGGCTTCAACAAAACTATATCCGGTCTTTGGTCTCGAACGATGACGGGACGGCCTCTTTGGTTGAGCTCCTGTCCGGCATCCAACCGGAAACAGAGATCGCTGACCAGGTAGTAGTCGAGCTCCACCAACGTTATCCATTTAACATAGAAAAGATAACGGCCTATATGGAAACGATCCGGGAGGACGGTTCCTGGCCGGATATCGATTATAACGACCAGAAGCGGTCGGGCTGGTCAGTCAAGGCACATGCCGACAGGGTATTGGAACTTGCCAAACTCTACATGGCGGAAGACGGCGATTGCCATTGGGGGCCTAAACTCCAAACAGTCATTCATCAGGCCTTCGGCTATTGGTTTCGCGAGAAGCCGGTTTGCAAGAACTGGTGGTACAACGAAATCGGGATTCCCAAAACATTGGGACCGGCTTTCCTCTTGATGAAAAACGAATTGGATGCGAAGGAAAAGGCGGCAGCCATCGAAGTGATGGAGAATGCCAAGTTCGGAATGACGGGGCAAAACAAAGTGTGGTTGGCCGGAAACGTATTGATACGCGGTTTGCTGCAGGACGATTTTGAACTGGTGAAGGCTGCCCGCGATACGATTGTTTCCGAGATCACGATCGGGACGCAGGAAGGGATCAGAAGTGACTGGAGTTTCCATCAGCACGGGCCGCAGCAGCAGTTCGGCAATTACGGCTTGGCCTTCCTGACTGAGATGAGTTCCTTCTCCGGTCTGTTTGCCGGAACGGTTTTTGCCTTGAACAAGGAACAGCAGGATATCCTGAATTCTTTCCTGCTGAACGGCTATCGCTGGATTGTCTGGCGAGGCTACATGGATATTAATGCGCTTGACCGCCAACTTTTCCATAGCGGACAGATTCATAAGGCATTCAGTCTGGCGTTTGCGACAAATGCCCTCATGCGGGGAAGCGGGGCGGAAGATATCAGCCGGATGAACGATTTCCTTCAAGACAACTATGCTCCCGAAAAGGAGGGGAGCCGCTTCACCGGACATAAGCATTTCTGGGATTCGGACCAGACCATCCATCGCTCCCCGGCCTGGATGGCTTCCGTCAAGATGGCCTCCTGGCGGGTGATCGGGACGGAACTTATTAATGAAGATAACCTGAAAGGTTTCTATATGGCGGACGGTGCGCTCTATACCTATTGCCGGGGTGATGAGTATCTGAATATTTTCCCGTTCTGGGATTGGCGCAAGATACCGGGTATCACCTCCTATGAGAGCGATGCTCCCGTTCCCGCCTTTTTCCGTTATGGGGAGCATGTGCGAAATAAGACGGCTTTTGTCGGAGGCGTGACGGACGGGCATACGGGTATGACGGCTATGGTCCTGGACCGTGACGGATTGCAGGCCCGCAAGTCGTGGATCTTTACCGATGATTATGTTTTTTGTCTCGGTGCCGGTATCCATTCGGACAGTACATTGGCCGTCACAACCTCCATTGACCAGCGTGTCAAGCATGGTGATTTGCTTCGTTATGAGCATAAAGGCTGGGTTCCGGTAAACGGGACTTACACCTCTTCCTCGGAAAAGCAACGGTTCTTCCATGACAATACAGGCTATATCGTATTGCAGCCGTCCACCTGTGTGGCTGTTTCGGAAAAGCGCTCCGGTCGTTGGTGCGATTTTATGGGCTCGTATGCACCTGCAACCGTGGAGGGTGAGATCGTCGGTTTGCATATCGAGCATGGAAGGGCGGATAATGCCGGCTACCAATATCTGATCCTTCCTGCCTCTTCTGCTGAAAAGACGGCGGCTTTCTCCACACAGGATATAGAGGTGATCCGCAACGACCGGTCGGTTCAGGCTGTCGGCCTCGGCGGTTGTTTTTATGTGACGGCGTATGAACCGCAAAAGCTGGACTTGCGGTATGACCTGCAAGTGGATATCCTGACACCGGGCATTTATATGTTCCGCCGGGATCGTGGCGACTGGCATGTCGAGGCTGCCGATCCGACGCATAAACAAATTAGCTTATCACTTACAATCAACGGCCGGGATGTGAAAATCGTATTCCCTTCCAGTCATCCGCTGGGAAAGAGCATTTCTATTCATCCGTTTATCCGTGCTCCGTTTGTCAAAGGCATAAAAGTCGATGGAAAGAGCGACGACTGGAATATCCCATCTGCCGTACGCGGGCTTATCGCTCCCTGGGATGGGGCGGTGAAAGATAGCACGGCTTTTTATGTCTGCCATGATAAAAAGAACCTGTATTTCCTGTATGAAGTGTCCGATACGACTTTGGTATATAACAACGAAAAGACGGAGGCTTCCGTCGGAAGTAGCGATCGCGTTGAATTTTTCTTTAGCAAAGATCCGGAAATGAAAACCTACTATTGTGCAGAGATCGACCCGCAGGGTAAGGTGATGGACTATGAAGCGCATCACTACCGGAAGTTTGATGGCAGTTGGAACTTTAAAGATTTGAAAGTGGCTACTTATATCGGTAAGGATTCTTACCGTGTGGAAGGTTCCCTTTCATTGAAATCATTAAAAGATTTAGGGCTGGTTTCTCCGGAAGGCGAGATTCGCATGGGCGTTTACCGGGCGGATTATTTCGGAAATAAGGATGACCAGGTGGTCTGGTCTTCCTGGATTGTGCCCGAAGCGACCGAACCGGATTTCCATATCCCGTCTTCCTTGGGCATATTGAGGTTAGAATAGAAGATTTCCGTACCTTTGTCGTAACTAAAATAAAAAAAGATATGAATAAGACACTGATAAAAAACGCCACTATCATCAATGAAGGCCGCACCTTTACCGGTTCGGTGTTGATCGAGGATGATAAGATTGCCGCTGTTTACGAAGGAACTGTTCCGGGTTCAGCCGAAGATGGGCGGGTGATCGATGCGACGGGTAAGCTTCTGCTTCCGGGTGCCATCGATGACCAGGTACATTTCCGTGATCCCGGACTGACACATAAAGGCGATATCGCCAGCGAAAGCCGTGCTGCCGTAGCCGGTGGAGTGACTACCTTCATGGATATGCCGAACACGAAGCCGCAGACAACCACCCTTGCCGACTTGGAATGGAAATTCCGGCGGGGAGCGGAGGCTTCGGCAGCCAACTATTCTTTCTTCTTTGGCGGGACCAACGATAATATGGACGAGATCCGCAAGCTGGACCGGAGCCGTGTTCCTGGGCTGAAGCTTTTCCTGGGCTCTTCAACCGGCAATATGTTGGTCGACAAGAAGGAAAGCCTCGAACGTATCTTCGGTGAAGCCGGTATGTTGATCGCCATCCATGCCGAAAAGGAGGAGGTGATCAAACGGAACATAGCCCATTATACCGGCCTGTACGGGGAGGATCTGGATATATCTTTCCACAGTAAAATCCGCAGCGAAGAAGCCTGCTATGCCTCTTCGTCCGCAGCGGTGGAGCTGGCGACCCGATTGAATTCCCGCCTGCATATCCTGCATCTCTCGACGGCAAAAGAGCTTACTTTGTTAAGCAATAAGCTTCCGCTGAGCGAAAAGAAGATTACAGGGGAAGTCTGCGTGCATCACCTTTGGTTCCATGACGGCGATTATGAATTGTTCGGTAACCGTATCAAATGGAATCCGTCTATCAAAACACTGGCAGACCGTACCGCATTGCGCGAAGCCGTCAATAATAACACAATCGATATTGTGGCGACCGACCATGCTCCCCATCTGCTTTCGGAGAAGGAGGGGAGTTGCCTGAAAGCCGCTTCCGGCGGACCGCTTATCCAACACTCGCTGATCGTGATGTTGGAATTGGCGATGGAAGGACGTTTCACCTACGAGAAGGTAGTGGAAAAAATGGCGCATATGCCTGCCGAACTGTTCCACGTCGACCGTCGCGGATATATCCGTCCCGGCTACTATGCCGACCTCGTCCTGGTCGACCCGAAAGAAACCTGGACGGTTGCCAAAGACAATATCTTATACAAATGCGGCTGGTCTCCTTTTGAAGGCTACACCTTCCATCATGCCGTTTGGAAGACATTTGTCAACGGACAACTGGCTTATACCGATGGCCGGGTGGATGACGCGGTCCGCGGAATGGAAGTGAAGTATATCAGTTGATATCAATCAGTTTGTGTGTTTGCAAGCTGAGACGCCAAAGGGGGTGGTGGAGGATGTACTCTACCACCTCTTTTGTGTTTTGGCAGGAACAGGGTTGAAGGAAATGCCAGGAGGCTTCCAGGTTGGCATAGGCTGTCAGGTCCTGTCCCGTATAGACCACTTTTATTTCGTCGATATGCGTCAGCCGCAACGGTGCGCCTTTCGGGGAGCAGGTCACCCAGTCGATGCCTTCGGGTAGCGGATTCGTACCGTTTGTTTCGATACATATATATTTCCCCGCCTGGTGCAACAGGTCGATAAAGGACTGGTCGATCCATAGGGAAGGCTCGCCGCCTGTCAGTATGACGACGTTGGAAGGATAGGCCGAGACGGCTTGCAGGATTTCTTCGTCAGACATCAGCGTCCCGTCTTCATGGCGGGTATCACAGAAACTGCATTTCAGGTTACATCCGGAGAAACGGATGAATACGGCAGGTGTCCCCGTATGGAAGCCTTCACCCTGGAGGCTGTAGAATATCTCGTTAATCTTTCTCATAGATAGCCGTGTTTCCTTCTGATTCCTGAACTTCTACTTTATAACAGGTGGGGAGCTGGTCGCATATCCACCTGGCGATATTCTCGGCTGTCGGGTTGAAAGGGAGTACCTCGTTGAGGTTCCGGTGGTCCAGCTGGTCTTTTACGATGCGTTTGATATGGCTGAAGTCGACCACCATGCCGTCCGGGTTCAATTCTTCGGAACGGCAATATACAGTGATAATCCAGTTGTGACCATGCAGATTCTCACATTTGCTCGGATAGGAAAGCGACAGACTATGTGCTGCCGAAATCTCCATTCGTTTGATAACGGTATACATACGATAAAACTGTTTTAGAATTTATGTCAGCCCCTAATGTCACCTCGGCGCAGGCTGCAAATTTACTCAAAAAATCCTGTTGGAGAGCTGTACTTAGTGTATTGAAATCTTAAAATATATATGTTCCGTTTGTATGTCATTAAAACTGTATGTCAAAGAAAATTTTTCGAAAAACAAGCCTTTTTGTTGCAAAATAAAAAATATATGCGTTAATTTGATTCAGAATCAAAGATATGAGGTGGTTTTGAACGCTCTGAACCGGTTTTCCGGCAGCAAGACCATATTGTTAAAAAATAGAAGAAGCTGCAAATAAGTTTCGATAATCTTAAAAATGTGTTTTATAATATCTTTTTTTATTTGTTCAGTAATTTAAAATGCCTCATCTTTGCATGCAGATAACCTAAACAATCTTTTTGCCTTAAAGACTAATACCTATTAAAACCTTAAAGAGGACCTTTGAGAAAAGGTCCTCTTTATGTTTTTAGAGGGTTACTCTTCCGTCTCTTCTATCTTTGACGATATTTTTCCGATCGCATCGTTCAGCCGTTCTTCCGGCGGGATGACATTGAAGTTCCCCCAGAATTTTTCATCGTACGTAAATTCGGTTTCGGCAAACACCGTTCGTGTCGGTAGCGCTTCGTTGCGGGTGAAGCGGCTTACCTGGTCGGTATCAACCTTGCAGGTTACCATCTCGAACCAGGTGTGGAGCGGGAATGTCCCGAACAGTTGCTTTCTTCTCTTTATCTTAAAATACAGGTCGCCCCGGACATGGTTGATGTAGTACTGACCGTTATACGGCTTATAGGTAACGGTGTAGGTCACCCTTTGCGGAGTGATTTTCAGGTTGCGGCTTTTCTTCTCCACCAGCATCCCGACTGTTTGTTTGATATATTTCGGATTGATCTCGAAACGGGCGCGGAGCAAGGCGTTGTTTTCGGAATCGATATACAGCTCTCCCCGGTACAAGGGCGAACGGACGTTTTCTTTCTGCTCGAAATAGACCACGTTGGCCAGCCGGTTGTCGATCACCGTGATGTCGGTTGAGGCATACGTATATTCTTCTATGTTTTCATTCGCCAACAGGAAGTCAGGCATCTCTTTTATCAAGTCAAGATGCAGGCTGGCCCCGATGCCCGATTTCATCCGGGCGATGAGCGTATCTTTTTCCCGTTGGCTGATGATGCGGCGCATCTTGAGAAGCTTGACCTGGTCCGGTGACGGGTTTTGCTTGTATCCGGACTTGTACACTTTGAAGACTGCTTCCGTAAGACCTACGAATTGACTTTTACGCTCGATTCCTTCCCGGTAGAACGTGGTCAGGTAGGCCGGCGACTGCGGGTAGTTCTTCCGGATGTTTTCCTGCATATCCCGAAGCAGGCGGAGCGGGTTGACAATGCGTACGACGACTTCCTGTATCGGGATCACCTTGGCTTCGAGGGCGATCGTGCTGTTTTGTTCAGTAAGCAGGGATGCCGCTACCTCACGCGGTTCGTAGCCCAGGTGGGAGAAATAGAGCGTGGATGTCCGGAGCGAGTCGGGGAGTGTGAGCCGGAACTCTCCGTTGGCGTTGGTGATGCTGCCGATGGAAGTATTCAGTACACCGACTGTACCGGCCTCGATCGGATCGTTCGTCTGCCTGTCGAGCAGGATGCCTTTCACGACAAAATGAACGTTTGTTTCTTCCCCGGGAATAGTGTCCGGTATGGCTACCGGTATTTTGTTCTGCGGTGGTGAAATCAGGATATGGTTGCCGATGACACGCAGGTTCAATTGCTCGTCTCCCGTGATCCGGTAGATAGCCTGCCGTATGGTATAGTCGCCGTCCGGAATGCGTACCGTTTTCTCGTTATCGATCAGTTTACTGTCGTAGATAAAGAGCAGGCCGGTTTGATCGGATACTTTGTCGAGCAGCCGGTAAACCGTGTTTTTTTCTTTGGATAAATGGATCATACGGCCCAGCACATCATCGCCATCCTGGCTTCGCAGGAAACCTGCCGGAAGCAAAAGCATCCAGAACAGCAGGAGCAGGCGGTATGTAGTGGTCGTATGTGTCATGATATAAAGGTATAACAATTATCCGGTTTTATTCGGACAGTGTTATCGTATTATTCTTTTCCGTCTTTTTCAGATTGAGCGCCAAGCAGATCAGTTCAGCCATATCTTCGGGCGTGTCGTTGGAGAACGTAACGGTAAGCGTCCGGTTTTGCAACTCAGGCGTTGTCTCCAACCGGATACCCGGATTTTGTGAATTGATAACCCGGAGGATATTACCGAGCATCTCGTCTTTGAACCGGATCCGTTCGGTGTAGCGGGCAAACTGTCCGGGGTCGGGTGTCGCGCTCAGTTGCAGTTTCCGGGAAAGAAGGGTTACGGTTTCTCCTGCTTTCACGTGTATATCCTGGCCGCTTTTCTTCAGTGTCACTTTCACTTCTCCCCGCTGTACGGACAGTTCGAAAGGAGAACTGCCGCTACTTTTCACATTAAAGGCCGTGCCCAGTACTTCGATACGTGTCTCTTCCGTTTCGATCAGGAAAGGCCGCGTGCGGTTTCCGGCGACATCGAAAAGCGCATTGCCCTGCAAGGAAACTTCCCTTTTGTCCGGTTGGAAATGTTCCGGATAATGGATGGCTGCGTTGCCGGCCAGATAGACGATGGAACCGTCTTCGAGCGTGGTTGCCAGCGTCGTCGTTTCCATATTCTGCCGGGTAAGCAGGTTCCGGTCGATTTCCTTTTCTGTTTGATTGAAATAGTTGATGGAGATATATGTACAAAGTAATATGACAGCAGCAGCTGCTGTCCATTTGAATGCAGTCAGACGAAGCGATGGACGAGCTGTCTCCGCTTGGGTGATCAAACCATCCTTCTCCAGGCGGTTGTAAAGTGTTGTCCATGCCTGGTCCGTTTTTCTGTTGTCCTTTTCTTTCCGAGTCATACTGTTTGTGTATAATTCTCAATTTCTTTTCTGAGCGTTTGAAGCGCCTTTGTCATTTCGGCTTCCACTGTTTTGACCGAGAGGGAGAGGATAGAGGCTATCTCTGCATATTTCTTTCCTTCGAAGCGATGCATCCGGAATATGCGGAGACGGCGTTCGGGCAGCTTCCGGAGCGTACGCTCTATCAGGGCTTCCAGTTCCTTGTATTCTATCTGTTCCTGCGGGTCGTCCGGCATATCGTCTTTTTCCGGGCGGGAGAGGACGGCATCCCGGTAGCGGTTGCGTACGTCCTGATGTTCCCAATACTGAAGGGATTGGTTGCGAACGGCTCCATACAGATAACTTTTAATCGTATGGAACAGTTGCAACCTCTCTCTTTCTCTCCAGAACACTAAAAATAATTCCTGTACAATCTCTTCTGCTATATCCATTCTTCCTGTGATGCTCGCAGCATACAGACAAAGAGGCATATAGTATTGACGGAAAACTTGTTCAAAAGCTTTGACGTCTCCATCTTTGATCTTTGTCAGTATAAGCAGGTCGTTCAGCATAGGAATAATGTTTCAATATAATAATGTGCCAATGTGATAATTTGCCAATGTGCCAATTTAAGAGAATGCTAATTTATACATTAATCTATTCATTGGCAAATCGGCACATTGATTAATCGGCAAATTATCTATGTTGCTTTTTCAGTCTGTCGACTGCATGTTCCAACGATTCTGTCGGTTCGATGATGTTATAGGAACCCCAGAAATTTGCGTCGGCAAAGTCGGCGACCTTGTCCGATAAGGACTGGTTCTGCTTGAATGCCATTTTGTACGGGATCGCGTTCGTCGTACTTTCTTTCCCGTCTGTCACGACCATTTCCGAAAGAATGGTGTAGTTGGTGGAGAACAATTTGCGTTTCCAGTCACATTTGAAGCGGACGCCGTTGCGGATGTAGCTCAGATAGGTCACACCGTCGCGATCCTGATAGTTGACGAGGAACGACACTTCGACCGGCTTGAAACGTAGTCCGAACGGTTTTTTCCGGAGGATTGCCTGTGTCGCCTTGTTGCGGTCGTTCATGTCGAGGAAGAACTCGGCACGGGTAAAGGATAGCCGTTCCTTATCGATATATAATTTACCGTAATAGAGCGCATACGGCAGGATGGCCTGCGGTTCGAAATTGATTACATACTGCGGACGGTCGTTGATCGTCGTCGACTCTTCCATACGGAACTTGTAGTAAGGAAGGCTTTCCAGCTCGAGTATGACATCCGGGTTTTTCACCACATCCACATAGATAGACATATTCGGTCCGCCCAGCAGCTTGACTGCCAACGTGTCGCTCGCCTTCTGGCTGAGCAGCTTGCGGCCTTTGAAAATCTGTACGCGATCGCGGTCTGCCGTCTCGTTGTAGGGTGTCTTATAGATGTCGATCACCGCTTCCGAGATGTTGATATACCGGCGTCCCTTCTGGGCCGTTTCCCTGTAAAATCCGGTCAGGAGGCTGTGCTTGGGATTATAGTTGGCCGGAATCTTTTTGATGGCCTCTTCCACCAGGTAGCGCGGGTCGCGGGCATGGATGATTACCTCTTCGAGCATATTCGTGTAAGGTGTCAGCCATACGGTCTCTTTTTCTATATTTTCTCCGTTCAGAGGAATTTTCGCATTGTAGTATCCGAGGTAAGATATCTCCACTTCCTTGGCCTGTATTGAGTCCTTGACCTTGAAGGAAAATTCACCGTCGGCATTCGTAACGGTACCGGTTGTCGTACCCGGAATCGAGATGTTCACATATTCCAGGCTCTTTTTGCTTTTCTTGTCTTTCACTACGCCGCTGACCGTGATGTAATCACTTTCGTCTGCCGAATCGGTCTGTGCCTGTAAAGGTGTGAATCCCGCCAGCAACAGTGTAATAAGCAAATATCCCCATAATTGTTTATGCATCGCTTTCATACTCCATATTGTTTAATAAGTTAATACTCTTGTTTGTATAACTAAGATGGTTCAGCCGGAAAATACCCTACACTTTTACGCTGTATTTTTTTCGGATGGTGGACATAATATGAAAATTTGACTATTTTTGCCCCGGTTATAGAAGATAAGAAGATGACGGAGCAGGCGGTAAGAAGATATTTGAGACAGATCGAAGAAGAGAGTTCCCAAGCGGCTCTGCGCGATTTTTACGACCTGTGTTTCGACCGTTTCTTCCGCATCGCTTACTACTATCTGCATAGGGAAGAGTGGGCGCAGGAAGTCGTCCTGGATGTCTTTCTGAAAATATGGGAACGCCGGGATTCTTTGCACCGGATCGCCGACCTGGAAGATTATTTCTTCATCACCGTAAAAAATGCCTCTTTGAATTATCTCGAAAAAGAACAGCGCCGGAAAGACCAGGCGGCGGAAGCTTGTGCCGGTACTGCCGATACGGGTGAATCACCGGAAGATATATTAGTCAGCGAGGAACTTTTCGCCCATTATGTCAGGGCGCTCGACCGCCTGCCGGAGCGTTGCCGGGAGATTTTTATCCGCGTGCGTGAAGAAAAGCAACCGTATGCACAGGTGGCGGCAGATTTGGGTATAAGCGTCAATACCGTCGATGTGCAACTTCAAAAAGCCGTCGGCCGCCTGCGGGAGATGTTGGGCCGTTATATCGACGGGACCGAAAATTGAATATCTTTGTACCGGATATAATAGTATGGTATGAAAGATCTGGATCATTTTATTGCGCAACAACGTTTGATCTATCCGCTGTCGGATGAGGCGATACGGAAACTGACGGACGAGATGGAGGAAGTCTTTATCCCAAAAGGCGGTTTTTCGGTTTACGAAGGAGACCGCGACCCGTATGTCTGGTTTGTGAAGGACGGGCTGACGCGCTCGTTCGTGGAACGGGATATGCGCGACGTAACTTTGTGGTTTGCTTCGTCCGGTGAAATCGTGAATATGTCTTACCGTGAAATTGCTGCCTACAATCTGGAGATGGTGGAAGACACCGTCCTGTTGCGTATTCCGGCGCGACGGCTGGAGGAGCTTTGCGAGCAGACGCTCGAACTGGCCAACTGGATGCGTAAATTGCTCGACTATTATCTTCGGGAATATGAAAACTATTTTATAAACGACAGTTGGAGCGATGCCCGCGAGCAATACGAAAACCTCCTCCGGACACGTCCGGACCTTTTCCAGCGGGTGCCCCTCAAACATATCGCCTCTTTTCTGCAGATCACTCCCCAATCGCTTAGCCGGATACGGTCATCGGTAAAATGAACTTATAAATCATCATTTACAGGTTCACTATTTCTTAGTTTTAAGCCTCCTGAAAATAACAAAATAGACAATAACCCCCTGTTTCGGCTATTTTTCTATTTCGTCCGAAATCTTGATCGGTTTTGGATT
>QWCH01002688.1_pt1 | contig 21224 bp, 14 predicted proteins | sample 1972671 | NCBI WGS metagenome assembly QWCH01 (sample SAMN09866713, study PRJNA288562) | Human gut metagenome isolate term3_stool, whole genome shotgun sequencing... | isolation source: gut | host: Homo sapiens | place: USA: California | reverse complement strand
GCCGCAGAAGGTTTCGGCGGATCAAGAAACGCCAGATAACCAATCAACACCATTTCCGCCTCGTCATCCACCCCGAACTCCCGTCCTTTCTCGATCCAACTCTTTTGGGCAACGGCAAGTACCCGCATCCCCTCCCGGTTCATCCGTTCGCTGATAGCGTAAGCCTTGGCACGCAACTCGTCGGTCATCCGGTGTACCTCCCCGTCAAACTCGGCAAAAGCACATATATCCAACATCTCCTCCACGGCTCCTTTCGTGATAATCTGACACTTCCCGAGCCTGTCTTCCACCACGACGGACATCCGGCGACGGGTAAAATCAAACGGGATCTCGTCAATCTTCATGTAATTATCTTTCAAGTACTCCATTTGCAACTCCTTCACGTGCGACAAAATAGCCCTATCCATCAGGTTCTTCAATCCCGTCTGGAAATAACTGTTGAAAAAAGCGTGCCTCAACACCCGTTTCCGGTCATCGCTACTCCCGTCCGAGTTTATATACTTTTCCAGCACGATCTGATCCCGTGTCAACGTGCCCGTCTTATCCGTGCATAGAATATTCATGGCGCCGAAATTCTGAATGGCGTTCAAGTTCTTCACGATCGTTTTTTTCCTCGCCATCACCACCGCCCCTTTCGACAAATTAGCGGTAACAATCATCGGCAACATCTCCGGCGTCAGCCCCACCGCCACGGATATGGCGAAAATAAAAGCCTCGAACCAATCCCCTTTCGTCACCCCGTTCACCAGAAACACGAAAGGCACCATCACCAGCATAAACCGAATCAACAAAAAACTCACGTTACTGATTCCCTTGTCAAAAGCAGTCTGCGCCCGTACTCCCACGATACTCTTGGCTATCGTCCCGAGATACGTGTTTTTACCCGTGGCAAACACGACCGCAATAGCCGAACCGCTTACCACGTTCGAACCCATGAAACAAATATTATCCAGCTCCACGACACTCCCGCTCCGGTGCTTGTTGCCCGAAATCACGGTACTCTTCTCCACGGCATCCGACTCTCCCGTCAAGGCTGACTGGCTGACAAACAAATCTTTCGACTCCACGACACGCACGTCGGCAGGAACCATATCTCCCGCCGCCAAGTAGACCACATCCCCCGGCACCAGTTCCGTGATATTCACTTCCTCGCTTTCTTCCCGTCCGTTCCGGTACACGCTGGCAGTATTTTTCACCATCTTTTTCAATGCGTCCGACGCCCTGCTCGATTTCCACTCTTGGCTAAAGCGCAACACGACACTCAACAACACCATCGTCGAAATCACGACCACGCTCGTCCATTCCCGTTCTTCGGGTGCTGCCATCCACACGTCGATCACAAGTGACACGATAGCCAGAGCCATCAACACCCCGATGAAAGGATTTATAAATGCCTTGCAGAACATCACCACCGCCTTTTGCGCCTGTTCATGCACGATCTCGTTTTGCCCGTACTCCTTTTGCCATTCCTTAATCTCCTCGTCCGTCAACCCTCGGCAGGAAGTCTGAAAATAGGCGTACACCGTTTTCAATGGTTGCGTGGCAGCAAGAAACACCTTCTCCGTATTAAACGCCGCACCTTCTCTTCTATTGTGCTTTCTCCAAATCATAATTGTCTTCTTTTAGAGGGTTATACTTTACACGGACAAAAGTACTCACCCCCTTCACGACAAGCCGTTAGAGAAACATTATAACACCATTAAAAAACCGTTAGAATTCAAACTCTACACGTGCGGCAACTCCACCGTGAAAACAGTCCCCTCCCCTTGCTGGGAATTTACCTGTATCGTCCCCTTGTGCATCGTCACGATCTTACGTGTCAATACCATGCCAATCCCGTTTCCCGGGGCGTAATCCTTGTTACTCCCGCGGTAAAATAAAGAAAATAACTTTTCCCTATCATCCGGCGTCATGCCAATCCCCGTATCCGAGAAACGAATAATAGACATATCCTCCCAAAACGTAATCTGCACGAGTGAAGTCTTATCCCCCGAAAATTTGCAATTATTCTCGATCAGATTCACGAAAGCCGTCCTCAACAAATAGCTATTCCCCAGTACTGTGAGCACCCTGTCATCATCGGCTTCCCCCTCGAAAATCAACTCCACTTTATAATCAGGATTTGCTTTCAACACCATTTCCCGCGCATCCAGCAGCAATTCATCCAACCGCACGTCCTCCATTTTCACCCGCTCCGGCAAATAATCGGCTCTCGCTAAATTCAACAATCCCTCCGAAAGCCTCACCACCCCTTGGGCATCATTCAGCACGTTGCGTATCGCTTCCCTGTACTCCTCCGGCGCACGGTCTTTCAACAAAGCCAACTCCAACTCGGCAACAAGAGCCGCCATCGGGGTACGCAACTCGTGGGACACATTACTCACGAACATCTTTTGTGCCTCGAAAGACTTTTCCAGTCCATCGAGCATCCGATTGAATGTCACCGCCAACTCCCCCAACTCGTCATTCTCGTACCGTACCGGTACCCGCGTATCCAAATTCGAAGCGGTAATAGCCCGCACCTCTTCCACCATATCCGACACGGGAGTCAGCGCTCCCCGCGCGAGCAAATATCCCACTCCCAACAATATCGCGAGTCCCAGCAATAACATACAAGCCAACATCACGCGCAACGCCTCCCGTTGCGCATAACCGTACCCGTCATAAGCCGCCGCCGTGATTATATACTCCTTTCCCTCGAACTCGTACAACATCCCCACGACTTGATAACGCCCTTGATAAAATTCGATAACTTTATTCCGCGTTATCCTTTCCATCATCTCCGGGGTTTCCTTTACCAAATCAATCTGCTTCGCGTCATGATATAGCAATTGAAAAGAAGTATCATAAACCGCCACTTCCACCTCGTTGATAAACTCCCGGTTATTCAAGTAAATCGACTGCATGGTAACGGCATCCACTTGGTTTTTCAGAAAAAGATTTGCTTTCGTGATTCCCTCACTCTTCAAATCCCGGAAAAACTCCCGGCTTCGGCTTCGTTCCGAGAAAAAATAGATTGCCGACAACAACCCCAGAAAAACAACCGCGGTCACCCCCGTGTACCTCAATGTCAACTTACTCCTGATCTTCATTTCTCTGCCATAAAAATAAAACCCATACCCGGTTTCGTGTGAATCAACTTCACCTCGTAATCCCGGTCTATCTTCTTGCGCAAATAATTAATATACACGTCGATAAAATTCGTTCCCGTGTCAAAACGCGTGTTCCACACCTTATCCGCGATCTCCATCCGGCTCAACACCCGTTCCGGGTTCTCCGCCATATACAACAACAGATTGTACTCCTTGGGTGAAAGCCTTATTTCATCCGTTCCCCTGTACACCGTTTTCGTGCGGAGAGCAATTCTCAAATCGGCGTACACTAACTCTTCCGGGGCAACAGCCTGCACGTCATTACTTCCCCGTTTCAGCAACACCTTTATCCGGGCATCCAACTCCCGGAAATCAAACGGCTTCACCATGTAATCATCCGCCCCCGCATCAAATCCCTCCAACTTATCGTCCGTCTGCCCGAGAGCCGTGAGCATGATAATCGGGACTCCGGCATTCTCCCGGCGCACCTCTTTACAAAACTCGAACCCGTCCATTTTGGGTAAAACCACGTCAGAAATGATTAATTGAAAATCACCCGATTTAAACAACCGGAGAGCCATCTGTCCATCATAAGCCAGCACCACCTGATAGCCGGATTCTTCCAATCCCCTTCTCAACAAATCGGCTACCCGCTGTTCATCTTCTACAACTAATATTCTAACCATAAACAATAACTATTACAATTCTGCCCTTCCCGCGAAGGTATAAAATTAAACGGGTGATTCTTACCTATTTCTAAACACACTTAAAGAAAAGAATCTTATATTTGTGAATAAACCAATCTTTTACAGCTATGAAAATGAAAAATCTGTTTCTCTGTTTCATCATGCTAATTCTCTGTTGTCCCTTGTTACAAGCACAAAAGAATAACACGAAAAAACACAAATACTTCCCCACGGGCTGGTATTATGTCACCGATTCCATCCATGGCGTCGAAGGAAAAATGTACAGAACATTCGAAACCTATTATCTCGACCCGACACCGATTGTCACTCTTGATGACTTCGAGCAAATACGACTCGACACTGTCGGTACGCCACAACTTCTTTTCTCCTTGAAAGCCGATAAAATCCCGGCATGGGCAAAAGCGACCCGTGAATCCATCGGGAAGAAACTCGCTTTTGTTATCACGAATGTCGTGATCAGCGCACCTACCGTCCAAAACGAAATCCAAAGCGGGGCATCCATGGTCGGATATCCCTATTCACTGGAAGAACTTGAATTATTCAAACAGAAACTTAGAAATTATCATGTTTCTATTCCTCACATCATCAGTCACGACGAAAAAGAAGCCCGTGTAGGAGTTTCATATTTTGCTGCCATGTTTTTCATCGACCTCACCCACGAAGAAGGCAAAAAAGTTTTCGACAAAATACAAAAAGCAGAACAAGAAGACACTCCGCTCAGAGTCTTTTTTGAAAATATCGACAAAAAAATAAACACGCCCAAAGGAGAATACACCTCCTCCCGAGGCTATATAGCGAAGGTGGAACCGGCATCTCCAGACGAAACGGCAGAATACAAAAAGAATCGAGCTCAAAGAAGACCTCATTAAGATTCATCTACCGGCATATCGGGCGGAATCGCGAAACACGGATTCCGCCTTTCCTCTCTAATCCAGCGTCTGCACCCCGCCCCCGTTCACGAACAAAACCTGCCCCGTGATCCAACTCGAGATGGGTGCGGCAAAGAAAAGTACGGCACCGGCAATATCGTCTATCTCCCCCAATCGTTTGATCGGCGTGTGTTCCAGCATCTTTTTCTCTATCTCGGGTGTCAGTACCGATTCCAAAGCCCGCGTTTCCACCGCACCCGGACCTACCGCGTTAATCCGCACGTCCGGTCCGAAATCCATCGCCAGATTCGCCGTCATGTGATTCAACGCCGCCTTCGACGAGGCGTAGGCACTCATGCCCGGACTCCTGTTGATACTCGCCATGGAAGTAATATTCACGATCGAACCGTAGTCCGCCTGCTTCATGTAAGGCACTGCCAACTGGCACAACCGCCAAGCACTAAAGACATTCACCTTAAATATACGCTCGAAATACTCCTCAGTCACGCGGAAAGGATTCTCTTGCCCGCCCCCGCCGACACCCACGTTGTTCACCAGAATATTCAACTTCCCGAACTCCACGATCGTACGTTGCACCAGATTCATCAAATCCCCGTCCTTCGTCACGTCGCACTTCAATGCCAGCGCTTTACGTCCCATACCTCGTATATCCTCTGCCACGACCTCGGCATCCGCCAAATTCACATCACCAATCACCACGTCGGCTCCCGCTTGGGCTAATATATGTGCGCTCCCGCACCCGATACCGTTGCCGCCACCCGTCACGACAGCCACCATGCCCGTCAAATTCAACATTTTATTCAAATCCATAGTTTTATTTGTTTTATTTTTACACGTTACGCTTTTCACCCCGTCCCGGTTACCTTTAAGCTCAAAAATGTTCATTCAACCCGTTCATTTTATCCTTTCAAAGCAACTTTCCATTATCAAAATACGTTTTCATATCATACATTAACAACAATTCACGGGATATGAATATAGCGATCAGCGGAGCCAGCGGTTTTATTGGCAAACACCTCACGAACTCACTATCAAAAGCGGGGTACGAGATTGTCCCCTTGGACAGGTCATTCTTTCAAGAAAAAAAGTTCAAACAACTGGTACAAACACTTTCACGCTGTGATGTAATTATCAACTTGGCGGGAGCTCCCATCAATAAACGCTGGAGCGCCTCGTACAAGCAAGAATTACAGGATAGCCGTATCCGGGTGACACGGAGTATCACGAGAGCCTTAGATGCCGCTCCCCGTAAACCCGAATTGATGATCTCGGCATCCGCCGTAGGATATTACCCGACAGAGGGAACACACGACGAATACACGGGCAGACGGGGAAACGGTTTCCTGCCGGAACTTTGCGAGGCGTGGGAACAGGAAGCCCGGCATTGTCCCCCGGCAACAAGGTTGGTCATTACCCGTTTCGGCATCGTCCTTTCACCGGACGGGGGAGCCATGCGGCAGATGTTACTCCCCTTGAAAATGAAACTCGCCGCAGTCATCGCACCGGGGACACAACCTTTCCCGTGGATCAGTATCCATGATTTGTGCCGGGCGATGCAATTCATTATTGGGAATAAATCGATAGAAGGCGTTGTCAATCTCGTGTCACCGGGAAGACTCACGCAACATACCTTCACCCGTGCCGTGGCAAAAGCCTGCCACGCTTGGGGTACTGTGACCATTCCCCGCTTCTGCTTCCGCACGCTGTATGGCGAGGGAGCCGCATTTCTCACCACGGGGCAAGACGTGAAACCCACCCGCTTAACTGAATCCGGGTTCCGCTTCACCGATGCCACGATAGAGCAATTCCTGCGACAAACAGACCACACCACGATCGGCCAACTCGACTTGTCCCGTTACATGGGACGCTGGTACGAGATCGCCCGCTTTGATCACCTGTTTGAACGAGGGCTTTCCAACGTGACGGCAACCTACACGCTACTCCCCGACGGAAAAGTGCGGGTAGAAAATGCCGGGTACCAAACGGGTAAAAACGACAACGACCATTTCAAACGTGCCGTCGGACGAGCCAAAATGCCCGATACCACACAACCGGGCAAACTAAAAGTCGCATTCTTCCTCTGGTTCTACGCTGATTATTACATCCTTGAACTGGATAAAGCAGGATACAAATACGCGCTCATCGGCAGCAGTTCCGACAAATATTTGTGGATACTCAGCCGAACACCCAGTTTACCCGACGAGATAAAAGAAACATTACTCGCCAATGCCACACACCGCGGGTACGACACAAGCAATCTGTTATGGATAGACCAAAGCAAACACATATCCTAGCACTCCCCCGCAAAGCCAATCAAGCAGGAAAAGATATTTATACTTTTTTCGCATATAATAAAAACGAGGTCACTCGAAAGTAACCTCGTTTTCGCTATAATAATTGTGAATATTATTCGCCGTATTTCATCTCGGCACGACGCTTGTAGCCATCCAGTTTCCACTTGGCATCCTGTTGTGTTTTAGCGAACAGTGCCTCTGCTTCTTCCGGTGCAGCTTTAGCCAACGAGTTGAAACGAACTTCACCCATCAGGAAGTCGCGGAATTTAGAGTAATCCGGTTCCTTGGAATCCAATTGGAACGGGTTCTTACCCTCTTCCTCCAACATCGGGTTGTAACGGTACAACTGCCAGTACCCGCATTCTACAGCCTTCTTCTCCTCAGCTTGGGATTTACCCATGCTTGCTTTCAGACCGTGATTGATACACGGCGCATAAGCGATAATCAAAGACGGTCCGTCATACGCTTCAGCTTCTTTCAACGCTTTCAGGTATTGAGCCTGATTTGCACCCATGGCAACTTGTGCCACGTAAACATAGCCATAAGACATAGCCATAGCACCCAAGTCTTTCTTGCGTACGCGTTTACCGCTGGCAGCAAATTTAGCCACAGCACCCACGGGGGTTGACTTGGATGATTGACCTCCGGTGTTAGAATAAACTTCCGTATCGACAACCAACACATTAACGTTGTGACCGCTTGCCAACACGTGGTCCAAACCACCGTAACCGATATCATAAGCCCAACCGTCACCACCGAATATCCATTGAGATTTCTTCGGGAAGTAAGGTTTCAACGTCATGATCTCTTTAGCGGCAGCGGAAGTTTCTTTTGCCAGAGCGGCAGACATCTTGTCGCTGGTAGCCAAAGTCTTGTCACCATCCTCGTAAGCAGCAATCCACTCGTTGATAGCGGCTTGCGTGTCAGCGGAGAAGGTTGACAAATTCTCTTCCAACAATCTCTTGGCACGGTCGCGCAGGCGATTAGCACCTTCAGCCATACCAAATCCGTATTCCGCGTTATCCTCGAACAGGGAGTTAGCCCAAGCCACACCGCGTCCGGAAACGTAGTTTTTGCAATACGGGGTTGACGGGGCAGAACCACCATAGATAGAAGTACATCCCGTAGCGTTAGCCACCATCATCCGTTCTCCGAATAATTGAGTGATTAACTTGATATAAGGAGTTTCACCACAACCTGCACAAGCCCCGGAGAACTCGAATAACGGTTGTTGGAATTGAGAATTCTTCACGTTGTTAGGCTCAACAACTTGTTTGTAACCAACCTTCTCGTCCATGTACTTGAAACGAGCAATCTCGGCTTCTTGAGATTCAAGCGGCTTCATGATAAGCGCTTTCTCCTTCGCGGGACAAACATCGGCACAGTTACCGCAACCCGTACAGTCTAACGGGGATACTTGAATCTTGAATTTGTAACCGGCAAGTTCTTTACCGATAGCGGGCTTCGTTTCCGTTCCGGCAGGAGCGGCAGCCAACTCTGCATCAGTCAACAAGAACGGACGGATAGCAGCGTGAGGACAAACGTAAGCACATTGATTACACTGAATACAATTGTTTACTTGCCATTCCGGCACGTTGATAGCGATACCGCGTTTCTCAAATTTGGAAGTTCCGGCAGGGAATGAACCGTCTTCACGTCCCACGAAAGCACTCACGGGAAGGTCATCACCCTTTTGAGCGTTCATCACGTCAACCACGTTGCGGATAAATTCCGGACGGTTGGCATCGGGAGCGCAATTTTCATCTTTCAAGTTTTTCCATTCAGCGGGCACGTTCACTTTCACCACGTTGGTATCAATACCTCCGGCATCAACAGCAGCATAGTTCATCTTCACGATAGCCTCTCCTTTTTTGCCGTATGACTTGTCGATAGCTTTCTTCATCTCGTTGACAGCCAAATCATAAGGAATCACGTTCGTGATCTTGAAGAAGGCAGACTGCATAATCGTGTTGGTACGGTTACCCAAACCTAACGCCTGACCAATTTTTGTTCCGTTGATGATATAGAAATTGATTTCGTTTTCTGCCAAATAACGTTTCATGTGATTCGGCAAGTGATTGGCAACCTCGTTCTCATCCCAAAGAGAGTTCAACAAGAAAGAACCGCCTTTCTTCAATCCTTTCAACACGTCATACATATGAATATACGCAGGCACGTGGCAAGCCACGAAGTCCGGCGTGGTAATCAAATACGTGGAACGGATAGGCTCGTCACCGAAACGCAAGTGAGAAGCGGTGAAACCACCTGACTTCTTGGAGTCGTAAGCGAAATAAGCCTGACAATATTTATTGGTAGCACCACCGATAATCTTGATAGAGTTCTTGTTGGCACCTACCGTACCATCAGAACCCAAACCGTAGAATTTAGCCTCGTACATGGCATCGGAGTTCACTTTCACTTCTGGCTCAACAGGCAAAGAGTGGAAAGTAACATCGTCCACGATACCCATGGTGAAATTATTCTTCGGCTCGTTCATCGCCAAGTTCTTGTAAACACCGATAATTTGTCCCGGGGTTACATCCTTGGAACCTAAACCGTAACGACCGCCAACGATCACCGGGGCATTCTCCTTACCGTAGAACACCTCTTTCACGTCAAGATACAACGGGTCGCCGTTAGCACCCGGCTCTTTCGTGCGGTCGAGCACAGCGATACGTTTTACAGAAGCGGGTATCGCTTCCATGAAATATTTAGCAGAGAACGGACGATACAAGTGAACGGCAACCATACCCACTTTCTCTCCTTGCGCCACCTTGTAGTCGATCACCTCACGAATCGTTTCGGTTACCGAACCCATGGCAATGATGATGTTCTCGGCATCCTTTGCACCATAGTACACAAACGGGCGATAAGTGCGTCCTGTAATCTTGGACATTTCATCCATATAATGAGCCACTACATCCGGTACTGCATCATAGAATTTATTAGCAGCTTCACGTCCTTGGAAATATACATCCGGGTTTTGAGCCGTTCCCTTTGTTTCAGGATGTTCCGAGTTTTGAGCACGGTCACGGAATGCTTGTAAAGCTTCCATATCCACAAGACCGCGGATTTCTTCCATATCAATCTCCTCGATCTTTTGAATCTCGTGAGAAGTACGGAATCCGTCAAAGAAGTTCACGAAAGGAACTCTCGATTTGATAGCGGTCAAATGAGACACGGCAGAAAGATCCATTACCTCTTGTACAGAGCCGGATGCCAACATAGCGAATCCGGTTTGACGAGCAGCGTAAACGTCTGCGTGGTCGCCGAAAATAGAAAGCGCATGAGCGGCCAAAGCACGAGCACTAACGTGGAAAACGCAAGGAAGTAACTCACCCGCGATCTTGTACATGTTCGGGATCATCAACAACAAACCTTGTGATGCCGTGTAAGTCGTGGTCAAAGCACCAGCTTGCAATGAACCGTGAACAGCTCCTGCCGCACCGGCTTCCGATTGCATTTCAACTACACGAACAGTTTCACCGAACAGGTTCTTCCGACCTTTCGCTGCCCACTCGTCAACATACTCTGCCATCGGGGACGACGGAGTAATAGGATAGATACACGATACTTCGCTGAACATGTAAGCTACATGAGCAGCGGCCGCGTTACCATCGCATGTGATAAATTTCTTTTCTTTTGCCATTTTTTTAAACATTAACTAACAATAGTTGATCACTCTATTTATTCTTCATTTTCTCTCAATACACGAAACCGGCAAGCCACAAGGGTATAATATTTTTCTCACCCTTTTCGATCATATCGGTCATCAGAATCACTGAATCCCGGACCCGCCCTTTATCGTCCGACTGCCGCACGGAAACCTCATATTTCCGGTTCACGAGCAAATCCTCGTTTCCGGAATAATGTAATCTCGCCACGGCACACAACTGACTCGCTAAAAAAGTCTTCCGAATCATCAGCGCATCCGTATTATCCAGACAAACCGCATTCAGCAGATTCGGATTATGCAGAAACACCTGATTCGGTTTCAACCCGTTCTCATCATCACTTTCCTTGTCAAACAACAACGTCAACAACCGTGCGTTCTTCATGTAATGCAGGTAGTTCAACACCGTTGCACGGGAAACTCCGATCCGGGCACTCAACTTGCTGATATTTATATTACTGTTACCGTTCGCCACGATATAAAGCAATTGTTTCAGCTTTGTCAAATACTTCAACTCGATCTGATTATTGTACGGGATATCAAACTCCAATGTTAAGTTGATATTCTTCAGTAAATAATCGATATGTGATTTCTCCTCCAAATATATGGGATAATAACCATATTTCAAATAGTTATTAAAAAAAGCTAACGGACGAACCTTTTCCAAGATATCGTCCACGATCTCCTCGTGGCGTTCCACGATTTCCTCGAAAGAATAGACCGGGAACTTGTGTCCCGTTTCCAATTCCAAAAACTCCCGGAAAGACAACCCGCTCAAGTTGTACATCTCCACAATGCCTTGAAGGTATTTATTTGACTTTACTCTTAATATGGAAGAAACGGTGAATACAATCTGCAATTCCGGGAAACGGTCGTAAGCCTCGCGTAACTCTTTATCCCAGTTCGGGTACTTGTGTATCTGATCCAACAACAATACCTTCCCCCCGAGTTTGTAAAAACGTTCCGCGAAATTGTACAATCCCTCCATCGCGAAGAATAAATTATTGATATTCACGTACAGGCAAGAGGGATCATCCTTGTAATGCTCTTTGCAAAAATCCAACAGGAAATTAGTCTTACCCACGCCCCGGCTTCCCTTTATCGCGATCAATCGGGCACGATTATCTATCGTATCCAACAATCCGCGCCGAATTGCCGACGTTCTTTCTTTCATCAGAATCTTATGCGTGTTACGTAAGCTCTCCATTTTTCTATTCTTTTGCAACGCAAAGGTAATAAAAAAAGCCGGATTTTGTAATCCACATGTTGCAAAACATACAAAAAGCGGGTTAAGTAATCCTTAACCCGCTTTTCTATGTTATATACTATAGAATTTCCCTGAATCCTATTATTTGTCATTCATGGAAATCAGGAACTCTTCGTTCGACCGAGTTTTCTCCAAACGATCTTTCACGAACTGCATAGCTTCCACTGAATTCATATCAGTCAGATAGTTACGCAATATCCAGATCCGGTTCAACGTGTAGTCTTCCAACAACAGATCATCACGACGCGTACTGGAAGCCGTGAGGTCTACAGCCGGGTATATACGACGGTTGGATAACTTGCGATCCAACTGCAACTCCATGTTTCCCGTTCCCTTGAATTCCTCGAAAATCACGTCATCCATCTTCGAACCGGTATCCGTCAAAGCCGTTGCCAGAATCGTCAAAGAACCACCGTTTTCGATATTACGCGCAGCACCGAAGAAACGTTTCGGCTTGTGCAGGGCGTTGGCATCCACACCACCGGAAAGAACCTTACCGGATGCGGGAGATACTGTATTATAAGCACGCGCCAGACGAGTGATAGAATCCAAAAGGATTACCACATCATGTCCGCACTCTACCATTCTCTTCGCTTTCTCCAACACGATATTAGCCACTTTCACGTGACGTTCCGCCGGCTCATCGAAAGTAGAAGCAATCACCTCTGCCTTCACGCTGCGAGCCATATCGGTAACCTCCTCCGGGCGTTCGTCAATCAAAAGGATAATCAGATACACTTCCGGGTGATTAGCTGAAATAGCGTTGGCAATTTCTTTCAACAACATAGTCTTACCCGTCTTGGGCTGAGCCACGATCAATCCGCGCTGACCTTTACCGATCGGGGCAAACATATCCACCACGCGGGTAGAGATAGTTGCACGTCCGCTTCCGGTCAAGTTGAACTTCTCGTTCGGGAAAAGCGGTGTCAAGTGATCGAAAGGAATCCGGTCACGAACGGCATCTGGAGTCCTGCCGTTAATCTTGGAAACTTTAATCAAAGGGAAATACTTCTCTCCTTCTTTCGGAGGACGTACCGTACCCTCGACCGTGTCACCCGTTGCCAAACCGAACAACTTGATCTGACTCTGAGACACGTAAATATCATCCGGTGAATTCAAGTAATTATAATCAGACGATCTCAAGAACCCGTACCCGTCGGGCATGATTTCCAACACCCCGGAATTTAAGATAATCCCCTCGAACTCGTAATATTTATCGCGCTTGTCAAAACGCATTTTATTACTTGCACTTTCTCTTCTGTCTTCATTTTCCGGGGAAGCATTGTCATAGCCTTCATTGCCGTATTCATCTCTGGCAGGCATAAATTCTTTCCCCTCCGACTCCTCAAAGTTCGCCTCGTCTTCATCTTGACGAATGGCATCCTCGTCACGTTCAACGCGTTTGCGTTTAATAAATTTAGGACGTACTCTTTCCCCTTGCTCTTCTTTCGGTTTCTCTCCTGTACTTTCTTCTTTTTTCTCTTCTCCTTGTACAGCAGCTTCCTTATTATCTTGTTTCTTATTTATCCGTTTCTCGAAGAACTTCCGCTCTTGTTTTTGAACAACCGGCTCACGTTTCGCTTCGACAACTTCCTCACTTTTCACCTCGGCTGCTTTTTCCGGCTGTACCTCGGCTTTCTTCTCAACCACAATCCCACTCTCCGTGCGACTCAAAACCAAATCCTGATCCAGAATATCACTATGTACGACATTAATCGGCTGAGCCTCTTCCTTCACCTTCACGCGTTCCTTCTTTTCGGGTTGCTTCTTTTCCTCTTCTTTTGGAGGTTGCTCCTGCTTGTCTTCTACCTTCTTGTTATCCTTATTCTTGTTGAATTTAGGTAGCCCGCCTTTAGAATCTCCCACTTTTTCGGCACCACCTCTTATGACACGCACACGAGGTTTTTTCTCTTTCGCTTCCACCGGAGCCGTTTCCTCTGTAGCCACCATAGCCTGCTGGTCCAGAATTTTGTATATTAATTCTTTCTTTTTATAGGATTCAATCCTTTTAACATTCAGTTCCTTTGCTATTTGACGCAATTCTGAAAGTAACTTTTCATTCAGTTCTAAAATATCATACATAGAGTATCGTTATATTTGGATTATTTCTTTTTCAGTAAGTAAAAATCACTCGACATGAACCAAGTGGAAATGTAAACTGCGACAAATTTATAAAGAATTCTTCTTACTCACAAATTGTTAGTAAAAAAAATTATTTAATATATTTCATATAAATAACCTTCTTGGTCTCAAAAAATTCTTCTTCAAAAAAATCCGGGATATTATACACGGTAATCCGCTCCCTAAAATCCTGTATTTCTTCCTCGAAATCTCCCCCTTTCAAATAAATAATCCCGTTAGGGAGATCATTGAAACTCTCCTTCAAAAGACGTTTTCTCGTCAACGCCACGAACGCCGGGAAAGCTGTCACCGCACGACTGACAATAAAATCAAACTTCTCGCTCATACTCTCCACCCGCACCTGCTCTGCCGTCACATTCTTTAATCCTAATGCAACGGCAACCTCGTTGACCACTTTTATCTTTTTCCCGATAGAATCCACCAAATGGAAATGAACCTCCGGAAATAAAATAGCCAAAGGAATGCCCGGGAAGCCTCCTCCGGTACCGACATCCAGCACCCGCGTTCCGGGCTTGAATGAAATCACTTTCGCGATAGCCAAAGAGTGCAACACGTGATGAATCTCCAGCGCATCAATATCCTTCCTCGAAACCACGTTGATTTTCTCGTTCCACTCCCGGTAGAGTCCTTCCAACCGGTTAAACTGTTTTATCTGTATCTCGTTCAGTCCGGTAAAATACTTCTCAATCATTCCTATTATTTCTATTATATATCGGTAATACCAGCAAACAAATCACCCCGACTACGATGTATAAAAGCGTCATCGTGCCGTGCGTCAGCAAAGCGAAAGTCTTCGTCATACTCTCGATTCCCTCCGTGTGCGGCAAATAAATCATCAAGGCGGCAATCACCATGAAATGCCATGCTCCCACGCCTCCCTGCACCGGGGCAACCATCCCGTAACTCGAAAGCACGAAAACAGTCAATCCCACCAAGGGACCTAACCCGGATGTAAATTTGAAACAGAAGAAACAAACATACAACATCAAGTAATACATCAACCAAATGAAAATCGTATATCCTATAAACAACCATTTATGCTCGACATCTTTCACGGTCAGCAAACCTTCTTTCAATCCCGTCATAAAATGATGCAACCGGGTAAAGAAAGAGCCTTTTCTCAAAAACCAGATAAACCCGATCAACCCCAGCACCAACAGCACCAATATTCCCCATGTCACGGGAGAAGAAAACATCCCGTATAACTTTTCTTTAATATCCTCATTATTATCGAGGAATATGCCGACCTGTTTAAACTGAGTCACCACGACAATCAACGTGAGCAACAACAACATGATCATATCGAAAACCCGCTCGGTCACCACCGTTCCCAGCAATTTTGAAAAAGGCACATTCTCGTATTTACTCACCACCCCGCACCGGGTAAGTTCTCCCATACGCGGTATCGCCAGATTGGCAAAGTAACCGATCATCACCCCCATGAAACTATTCATGAACGATATTTTATACCCCATTGATTTTGTAAGCATCTGCCAACGCAAAGAACGACTTATATGACTAAGCATTCCCAACCCGATAGCAACCCAAATCCACGTGTAATTCACATCTTCCCGCAACGCCTTCATCAACTCGGCAGGATCCTGATCCCGGTACACAAGCCAAAATAAAACGACCGTCACGCACAAGAATGCAAAAAATTTTATAATCTGTTTATAAAACGGCTTCATTCAAAAAATTTAGTCAAGATTGACATTCCAATAATTTTCACAACTCAAAATAAAACCTTTATTTTGTAAGCTGGATGCAAAAGTAAATAAATAATTGGAAGTTTAACCCATAACACCCTGATTTCATTCTATGAGTATTGTTCGTGCAAAAAAACATCTGGGACAACATTTTCTGAAAGACCAGAATATAGCCCGTAAAATCACGGAAAGTTTATTACCCGTAACCAAAGGGGTACTGGAAATAGGTCCGGGTATGGGGGTACTCACTCGCCACCTGTTCGCCGATGCCGACTTCACCGTGTTGGCAATCGACATCGACCGGGAATCCATCGACTATCTACACGAGGAATTGCCCGAACACAAACAGCAAATCATATACGGCGACTTTCTGAAATCGGATATTCGGACTTTCTACCAAGAACCGTTTTCCGTGATCGGGAATTTGCCTTATAACATATCTTCTCAAATCTTTTTCAAAATTCTCGAGAACCGGGAACTTATCCCCCAAATGGTATGCATGATCCAAAAAGAAGTGGCGGAACGTATCAGTGCCCCCCACGGCAATAAAACATACGGCATACTCAGCGTATTCCTGCAAACATTCTACGACATTGAATACCTGTTCACCGTGGGGGAACAAGTGTTCGACCCGCCTCCAAAAGTAAAATCGGCCGTTATTCGACTGATTCGCAATAAAAGGGAAAAACTGGATTGTGACGAGAGGCTATTTTTCAATGTCGTGAAAACCGGGTTTAACCAACGCCGCAAAACCTTACGCAACTCGTTAAAACCGATAATTTCACCCGATTTCACGTCAGAAAGATTATCTTTGCGTCCGGAACAGCTTAGCGTGGATGACTTTATTGTTCTATGCAAAGAAATTGAAACGTTTAATAATTTAAAAGCCTCTGAAAAATAGGCTTTTAAACTTCTAAATACAGTAGAATATGCAACAGTTTGAACTCTCTGAAGAATTTGTTTCCCATTTGGAGAAACTCATTCAAGCCAATAACAAGGAAGACGTCGCCAAACTGGTAGAACCGTTACACCCGGCAGATATTGCAGAAATTATAGAGGAACTGGACACCGAAGAAGCCCAATACCTGTTTCTACTGTTAGATGAAGAGAAAGCCGGAGACGTACTCGCCGAGATCGAGGAAGACGAACGGCAACGCTTCATTGATTCGTTCCCTCCCGAGGTAATCGCGAAACGTTTCGTTGACAACATGGACTCGGATGATGCAGCCGACCTTGTCGGTAGTATGCCCAACGAGCAGCAACAAGAAGTACTTTCCCACATGGAAGACCTTGAACAAGCCGGCGACATCGTGGACTTGTTGCATTATGACGAGGACTCTGCCGGCGGACTTATGGGAAAAGAGCTTGTCAAAGTCAACGAAAACTGGACCGTCCTTACCTGCCTGCGCGAACTCAGTCGGCAAGCCGAAAATCTGGACGAAATATTCTACATATACGTGGTGGATGATGACAACATCCTCAAGGGAAGATTATCTTTAAAGAAAATGATCCTGACCCCCACCTCCACGAAAATAAAAAATATCTATAACCCGGACGTCACTTACGTGACGACAGACGAATCCGCCGAATCAGTGGGACGCATCATGCAGAAATACGACTTGGTCGCCATTCCCGTTGTCGACTCCATCGGACGATTAGTGGGACGTATCACGATTGACGACGTGGTAGACGTCATCCGCGAGGAAGCCGAAAAAGATTACCAGATGATGTCCGGTATCAGTCAGGACGTGGAATCTTCCGACACGGTTTGGGATCAAACCAAAGCCCGTCTTCCGTGGTTAATTATCGGGCTATTCGGGGGAATGTTAGCGGCATACATGATCTCTTTCTACGAGGCGGATATCGCCCTATTTCCTGCCACGGCAATGTTTATTCCCGTCATTACCGCCATGGGCGGAAACGTGGGTATACAATCCTCGGCTATCGTGGTAAAGGGACTTGCCTCCAATTCATTCAACACGAAAAATATCTTTCAAAGTATCACGAAAGAAATATCGTGTGCCACTATCAACGCCTGTATCTGCTCCTCGATCATCTTCATATTATCCCTCTTTTTCAACTTGAACTCCTACGCGATGCCAATCACGGTAACCATATCCTTATTCATCGTGATCATGTTCGCATCCATATTCGGAACCGCGTTTCCTCTATTGCTCAACAAAATGAAAATCGACCCCGCGCTGGCAACCGGACCGTTTATCACACTGACAAATGATATTATCGGACTGAACATCTACCTTTTCACCGGAAAAGCCATTCTGGGGTGGCTAATGTGACGATTCCACAACGCTCGAATTTGGCAGCTAATAATTACGGAAAAAATTGTTTAATTAAAAGAGTGTTGCTAACTTGCGGCGTTTTTTAGACAAGAAAGCTATTATTAAATCATAAGAATAGAATAAAATAAATTACTATGTATCAGGGAATAAAAACAGTGTCATTTGACGAGGCTGTAAAAGTAGTAAAATCCAACGATCGGATTCACATTCACAGCGTGGCTTGTGCCCCCCAAGGTCTAATTCAAGCACTTTGCAAAAGAGGTCGTGCCGGCGAATTAAAAAACGTGAGAATACAACACCTGCACACCGAGGGTAGCGCCCCTTACGCGGAGGGAGAATTCGAGGGTGTATTCTGTTTGGAGTCTTATTTCGTGGGCGGTAACGTGCGTAAACCCACCCAAGAAGGATACGCTGATTATGTACCTGTTCACTTGAGCGAAACTCAAAAATTAATCAGAAGCGGCATTCACCCGGTGGATGTTGTTATGATTCAAGTTTGTCCTCCCGACAAACACGGCTTTGTATCCATGGGTACCTCCGTGGACGCCACGTTAGCCGCCGTACAGAATGCGAAAACGGTTATTGGCGTCATCAACCCGAATGTTCCCAGAGCATGGGGAGATGCCATCATCAGATTATCTGACATTGACATCTTCTGCGAAGACAACACTCCGCTAATTGAGGCTCACCCGTCAGTTTTAACCGAGCAAGATATCGCTATCGGTAAAAACGTGGCTACCCTAATCGAGGACGGGGCTACCCTGCAAATGGGTATCGGTGCCATCCCGAACGCAGTACTTTCACAATTGGGAAACCACAAAAACTTAGGTATCCACACGGAGATGTTCGCGGACGGAGTATTACCGTTATACGAAAAAGGCGTTGTAAACAACATGAACAAGAAATTCGATAAAGGTAAAATCGTTTCTACCTTCCTCATGGGATCAAAACGAGTGTACGACTTTATTGATGACAACCCGGGAGTTGCCATGATGGACGTGGGCTACACGAATGATCCGTTCATCATTGCTCAACAACCGAAAATGACGGCTATCAACTCTGCACTTTCCGTTGACATCACCGGACAAGTAAATGCCGATTCACTCGGAACCAAATTCTACAGCGGTAGCGGCGGCCAGTTGGATTTCATCCGCGGTGCAGCAGCCAGCGAAGGTGGTAAACCTATCATTGCCCTTCCCGCCGTAACCAACAAAGGTGTTAGCAAAATCTGCCCGACACTGTTGAATGGAGCCGGAGTCGTTACCACTCGTTTCGACGTACACTACATCGTAACGGAATTCGGTATTGCGGACCTTTACGGAAAAACACTCCAAGACAGAGCGAAAGCACTTATAAACATCGCTCACCCGGATCACAGAGAGTCGCTTGACAAAGCAGCATTCGAAAGATTTGGTAGTCACTACCACTTCATTTCAAAATAAGAACAATAAAGAGGAAGCCGGTTGCTTCCTCTTTTTTTTATTACTACATTTGTGTGACACAAATAAACTGGCAACCTCTATGATGGATTGGAATAAATTATTATCGTCAAGACGCTATCAACCGGGAAACACGATCACGATGTTTCATTCACACGATCGTTCACAATTTCAAAGAGATTACGATCGTTTGATATTCTCATCCCCCTTTCGTCGTTTACAAAACAAAACACAAGTATTTCCCCTCCCGGGAAATATATTCGTGCACAACCGTTTGACTCATAGTCTTGAAGTTGCCAGCGTGGGACGTTCACTAGGTAATAAGATAGCTCAATTTGTCAAAACCAAAGAAATTCTGGAACACCCGGAAATATTGGAAGAAATCGGAACAATCGTGAGTACGGCATGTCTCGCCCACGATTTAGGAAATCCGCCTTTCGGACATTCGGGCGAAGAAGCCATATCTTATTTTTTCATCGAAGGCGAAGGACAATACCTCAAAAAACTATTGACTGACGAAGAATGGGCTGACATCAGTCACTTCGAAGGAAACGCGAACGCATTCCGTCTATTGACTCACAGTTTCAACGGAAGACGCCCGGGGGGATATACCATGACTTTCACCACCCTCGCTTCCATCGTTAAATATCCTTTTGAATCCAAAGCCTCCCTCAAGGGACATAAATACGGTTTCTTCCAAAGTGAAAAGGAAATTTACAAAGAAGTAGCCGAAGAACTCGGAATTATCCAATTAAGCGAAAAACCGCTGCAATACGTCCGCCATCCATTAGTCTATCTCGTGGAAGCCGCAGATGATATTTGTTATCAAATCATGGATATCGAAGATTCCCACAAACTGAAAATCCTATCGTATGAAGAGACAACAAAAATTCTACTCAATTTCTACGATAAAGAAGCAGACAAAGAAGACTTGAAAACCATTGCGCGTACCTTCAAAATTGTAACGGACAAGAATGAATATATCGCCTTCTTACGAGCCGGGATCATCAATAAATTAATCAACGCCTGTGCCGACATCTTTTGCCAGAACTACGAGGCAATCATGAACGGTACATTCAAGGGCAGCTTAATAAGCCATCTTAGTGGTACTAACAAAATAGCTTACGAAGCTTGTACGGAAGTGGCATATTCTCGGATTTATCACACGAACATCGTCACCCAAATACAGATTGCCGGTTTCAAAATACTCGCGACCATACTAAAAGAATACATTGATGCCGTTCTAAAACCGGAAACTTATTATGCCCGCAATATCCTTTCCGTTATGCCGGAACAATACAAAGTACATAAAGACGACTCCATATACACGAAAATACAAACCGTAACAGATTACGTTTCCGGTATGACAGACTCCTATGCCTTAAACCTATATCGAAAAATAAAAGGCATAGAACTACCCGAAATCAGGTAAAAACAATTGAAAATAGAGAAATATCTTCCGAAGCAAGATAGTATTCCAGCTCCTCCTCTATAAACAAAGGAGGAGCTAAAATACAGACTACAACACAAGACAAGCAACCTGCAACTTGCCGAAGGCAAATGTAACTTGCAACTTGCAATTCGCCGGAGGCGACTAAAACAGAGGGAGAGCTAAAATACCATTTACACCATAAAAAAAGAGCGACTCTTTTCAGAATCGCTCTTCTCTAAATCTGGCATCGACCTACTCTCCCACCTCTCGGCAGTACCATCG
>QWCH01001983.1_pt2 | contig 21278 bp, 18 predicted proteins | sample 1972671 | NCBI WGS metagenome assembly QWCH01 (sample SAMN09866713, study PRJNA288562) | Human gut metagenome isolate term3_stool, whole genome shotgun sequencing... | isolation source: gut | host: Homo sapiens | place: USA: California | reverse complement strand
GTCCGTTTTTCAAAAAATCCGGATGGAAGCCTTGCCTATACCAGGGAGGGAGCTCATTCCCGGCCGAGGATCTGCTTCCATGAGGATATTACCGGAAAGGAGATCACAACGACACTACTATCACATGTAAAAAAATGTTCGAATGTGACCATCTTAGAGTATACGACCATGACAGATATTTTGGTGGATGGTGGCAAATGCACCGGTATGGCCGCAGAAACAAAAGAAGGTGAAACGCTGCATATTCATGCAGACAATACAATTATGGCAACCGGAGGAATCGGGGGTCTTTATGAGCATTCCACCAATTTCCCAATACTGACCGGTGATGCATGCAGGATCGCAAAAGAACACGGTGTGGAACTTGAACATATGGACTATGTACAGATCCACCCAACATGCCTTTACAGTAAAAAGCCTGGAAGGAGTTTCCTGATCTCGGAATCAGCAAGGGGAGAAGGCGCAGTTCTTCTCAATCACAAAGGAGAACGGTTTGTCAATGAACTTCTGCCGCGTGATGTTGTGACAAAAGCAATCAGAGAAGAGATGGAAAAAGAAGGAACTGATCATGTATGGCTTTCTATGGAACATATACCAAAAGAAACGATTTTAAAGCATTTCCCAAATATCTATGAACATTGTCTGGAAGAAGGATATGACGTAACGAAAGAATGCATCCCGGTTGTACCGGCACAGCATTATTTTATGGGTGGAATCTGGGTAGATTCAGACAGCAGAACTTCTATGGAACACCTGTATGCAGTCGGGGAGACAAGCTGTAATGGTGTACATGGTGCTAACCGTCTGGCAAGTAATTCCCTGTTGGAGAGTCTGGTGTTTGCAAAACGTGCAGCCGCTAAGATCAAAAAAGAAGAAGCAAAAGAAAATTTGTCTGAACGCAAAGCAGTATAAATGATATAATAAGTGCAGTGTGTGGATCGCCATGCGTTCGAAAAGAGCTGCCAGTGGCAGGTTCTGTAGATGCGCGGATAGAAAAAGAACGATAAAGGAGCAGAACATGAATAACATAACAATGACCTTACAGGTAGACCACCTGATCATGGAAGCATTAAGAGAAGATATTTCAAGTGAGGACGTAACGACCAATGCGGTTATGCATGAAGCCGTAACCGGAGAAGTAGATCTGATCTGCAAACAGGACGGAGTGATCGCAGGACTTCAGATATTCCAGAGAGTTTTCGAATTATTAGATAAAGATACGAAAGTAGAATTCTTCTGCAAAGACGGTGACGAAGTGAAGAACGGACAGTTAATGGGAAAAGTAACCGGAGACATCCGTGTCCTTCTTTCGGGAGAACGTGTGGCACTTAATTATCTGCAGAGAATGAGTGGAATCGCAAGTTATACACATTCGGTGGCTTCCCTTCTGGAAGGAAGCAGGACGAAACTTCTGGATACCAGAAAGACAACTCCGAATATGAGAATTTTCGAAAAATATGCAGTCAGAGTGGGCGGAGGATACAATCACCGCTACAATCTCTCTGATGGGGTTCTTTTAAAGGACAATCATATCGGAGCAGCAGGAAGTGTGGCAAAAGCTGTTCAGATGGCAAAAGAATATGCACCATTTGTACGTAAGATAGAAGTAGAAGTTGAAAATCTGGATATGGTGAAAGAAGCAGTAGAAGCAGGGGCAGACATTATTATGCTCGATAATATGTCCACGGAAGAGATGCAGGAAGCAATCCGCATCATTGACGGACGTGCCGAGACCGAGTGTTCCGGTAATGTAACGAAAGAGAATATCAGCAGACTGACTTCTCTCGGCGTAGATTATATTTCCAGCGGAGCACTGACACATTCCGCACCGATTTTAGATATTTCCTTAAAGCACCTTCATGCGGTATAATAGATGTGATTACCGTGTGTGGAGAAAAATACATGGATAAATAGATCATTTGGAAAAATAACATGGGAGGTGGCAACAGGAAATGCATGGATCTGAAAGAAGAGAACAGATAATCAGACAGATTCAGGAAAGCAAAGCTCCGGTATCCGGAACAAAGCTTGCTTCCCTTTATAGTGTCAGCCGTCAGGTGATCGTGCAGGATATTGCACTGATCCGGGCAGCAGGATATGAGATCATATCTACAAACCGCGGCTATATATTGAATCAGCCGAAGACAGTGTGCCGTATATTTAAAGTACAGCACACAGATGAACAGCTGGAAGAAGAGCTGAATACGATCGTTGACCTGGGAGGATGTGTAGACAATGTCATGATCCATCACAGAGTCTATGGAAAGATGGAGGCGGAACTGGCCTTAAGTTCCCGGAGAAAGGTCGGCGCATTTATGGAAGATATCCGAAGTGGCAAGTCCAGTCCGCTTAAGAACATCACATCCAACTATCATTATCATAAGGTCAGTGCCGACAGCGAAGAGACGCTGGATCTGATTGAGCAGGAGCTGAGGGAAAAAGGATTTCTGGTAGAGGAAAGGCGACAGGCAGTATAAAAATTGACAGAATAATTGAATGAAATATATGGTATTTTCTGACGGAAACAGGTATAATAGGGACAAAGAAATCGTGATACTTTCATCCGAAGGAGGGATACCTATGACGACACATAAGATCATAACAATAGGCAGACAGTTTGGAAGCGGCGGCCATGAGATCGGCAACCTTCTTGCAACAAGACTGGATATTCCGTTATATGATAACAATCTTGTCAGAATGGCAGCAGAGAAGATGGATATCAGAGAAGAGACGGCAAAGGCAATTGATGAGACTTCTCTTAACAGTTTTGTATCCAGTTATCTGATCACACCGATGGGATATTCTTCCTATATTAATTCGGAAGAATATGTACAGCCGTTATCTGAACAGATGTATGAATTACAGACGGAAATTATCAAAAAGCTTGCAGAACGCGGACCATGTGTAATTGTTGGAAGATGTGCGGACTATATCTTGAAGGATAATCCGAACTGTATCAATGTATTTATCTGTGCTGACAGGGCTGACCGTATCAAACGTATTGCAGAAAGATACGATGTGTCTGAGAAGAAGGCTCTCGACCGCATTAAACGAATGGACAGAGAACGGAAATACTATTACGAAACCCATACGGGGCAGGAATGGGGAAGCATCAGTTCTCATGAGATATTGTTGAATGCAAGCCTTCTTGGAATTGAAGGGACCGTAGATATACTGGAGGGAATCTATAAAAGATAACTGACAATGAATATAATCTAATAATGTATAAAACAGAAATGAGCAGTGTACGCTGCTCATTTCTTGTGTGTTGTGATGTGTTTGATTATGATTCGAATCCCAGTACGGTTTCACTGTTCTGAATATCTGAGTATAACTTCAAATGCATGCCTTCCGTATGGCATACTTTTACAATGTCTTCATACTCTTTACAATCCGGCAGTATTTCCGTGAGAATGTTAGGCATATCGTGAAAAACAGTACGATTAAAAATCCGTGTCTTTGGAGTGTCAAATAACGCGGTGTAAAAAATCTCTGCCTCTACCAGATCCTGGAACATATGGCTTCCGTAAGAAAGCTCCGGCATGTATCCAACTTCACTGTCCGACATTTCGCAGATTGCACAGAAGTGATTGATCGCGGCAAAGCTTACAGGAACCCCAAGTTCCAGTGAGGAGGTTCCGATACGTCCAGGTACGAACAAAAGCAGGTTCTGATTGCTTTTGCGGAAATGATGATTGATATCTCCGATAATATGAGCGATATCTGGTTTTCGTTTATACGGGAATTCATAATAAGCCCTGGAGTCGACGAAGACTACATAGTCAATATCTTCTGCCCGGGACCCGCCCATGGAAGAACCGGTAACGGAGAACACTGTTTTATCTTCCGGGAGCGAAGGAACGGTTACGGCATCTCTTCTTGTGCCGACCTGAAGCGGTCTGCACTGTAACAGGTTAAATACAAATTCACCGGTATCAGTTCCATTGATGGTGAATTCGATGTCGACAGGATATTGGTAAGCCTGCTGCAATGTATGAAGAAGAGCAGGGTGTCCGGAAAAATGCATGTATAAAAGTTCCTTTCCTTCTTCATGAAGCTGGTTACAGAGTGGAGTTACACAAAGTGCATATAGTCATCCATGCTGGATACCTGCCAGACGACATTATCGCCCATACGGATGGAATCAAGCATAGAGTCAAGACCCGGAAGACCGGACCGGATTCGTTCAAAAGTACTCATATGATCACGTCCCTTCTGTGAAAATAGTCTATATATAATGTATTATACAGAAAAAAGACTGAAAATTACAGAATAACTGAGAAAAAATATGTAATGCCGAATGGCATGTTTTGCTTGAAAAATACGGACATACAAACTAGAATAAAAATGTTATGAAAAAATAGATAAAGGAGAGATAGAAATTATGGAAATGCTGATTGATGTATTTACTGATGCGGCGCTTGACTGTATTAAGATGCTCCCGTTTCTGTTTCTGGCCTTTCTGCTGATAGAGGCACTGGAACACTATTCCAGTGATTTTACAAAAAAGCTTATGATAAAAGTAGATAAGGCCGGACCGGTAGTAGGAGCAGTAGTAGGATGTGTTCCACAGTGTGGATTCTCGGTTATGGCAGCCAATCTATATTCTGGAGGGATTATTACGATCGGAACATTGATTGCTGTATTTCTGGCAACATCGGACGAAGCAATTCTTATTATTATGGGAAATCCGGAGCATGCCGGCAAGATTGGTATATTGCTTCTGGTGAAAGTGATCATTGCGATCGTTGCAGGATATCTGGTGGATATTTTCTTTAAAAAGGAAATTGCAGTTCCACATCATGAAGGAGAACTCTGTCATGACTGTGGATGTCACAATCATTCATCCGGAATTGTAAAGCCGGCACTTCGTCATACCGGAAAGATATTCTTATATTTATTTGTATTTACATTTATTTTAAATCTGTGTATTGAAGTACTGGGAATTGACAGGATTTCTGCTATGATGCTGGGGGATACAGTATTCCAGCCGGTGATCGCAGCATTGATCGGATTGCTTCCTAACTGTGCGGCATCTGTGATTCTGACACAGCTATATTTAAGTGGAGCAATTTCATTTGCATCGGTTATTGCGGGATTGTGTACAGGGGCCGGAATTGGTCTGGTCGTTTTGTTTAAGGTAAATCCGGATAAGAAAGAAAACGTAAAGATTATTGCAGTATTATATGGAATTGCTGTGGCAGCAGGGCTGATTTTAGAGATGTTTGGTGTGTAATGTGCATGTAATATGGCGTGGAATTGCATTTTTGGAAGAATGTGTTATAATATTGACAACTAGGTAATAAGGCTTAGAGAGATTTAGGAGGAAATAAAATGGCTACAAAAAAAGTAACAACAGCAACCACAAAAGATGTAACTGCTAAAGTAACTGCACCAGAAACTAAGACATCAGAAAAAGCAGAGACAGTAAAGAAAGCAGAGACAGTGAAGGTAGTGGCAGCAGCAGAGCCGAAGAAGATAGAGAAGGAGACTGAGAAGAAAGTCGCAGCTCCAAAGGCAGAGCCAGTAAACTCAATTGTAAAAGAAGAAAAAGCTAAGCCGGAAGAAAAAAAGGCTGAGAAGAAAGCAGAAGAAAAGAAGCCGGAAGAAAAGAAGCCTGAGCAGAAGGCAGAAGAGAAGAAAACCGAGCCTAAGGCAGCAGAAAAGAAAACAGCAGAGAAAAAAGTAACTGCCAAAAAAGCACCTGTTAAAAAGACGACAGCTAAGAAGACAACGACAAAGAAAACAACAGCTAAGAAATCTACAGCAAAGAAAGAGATTAAAGTAAGTGCTTTTGTTGAATACTATGGAAAACAGGTGGAAGAAAAAGAAATCATTGCAAGAGTAAAAAAAGCATGGACATCTTCTGGAAACAAAATCGGAGATATCAAGACAATGGATTTATACATAAAGCCAGAAGAGTCAGCTGTTTATTATGTAATTAACGGAACATCAACGGGAGCAGTAGCATTCTAAAGGCAGATATGGAACCAGAGGCTGTGAATCTTCGGAAACACGGCCTTTTATACTTTTGAGAATACAAAACCGGCAGCGGTGGTTATGTATAATGAGGGGTATAAGAGAAAGGAGTATGGATATGGAGAACGTAACATCAGTTTTGAAATCGGCAGACGGACCCACGAGTATCTTTGTTGCAGGAAAGACGCCGGAAATTATGGGGGCTTTGATCGCAACAGTTGTGGTAGGAGTAATCATAGCTTTGTTTGGACTGAAAATTGTAAGGGTGTTATCGGCACTTGTAGGACTGGCTGTGGGAGCAGTTATTGGAGCAACGGTAGGAGTGATTGCCGGCTTTGATATGACAAAAATGCTTGTGGCGGTTGCAGTGTGTGCGGTAATATTATGCGTTATGTGTGCGGCACTTCGCAAATTTGGAATCTTTATTATGACATTTTTCGGATCCTTCGGCACATTTGTTACGCTGCTTGAAACAAAGTCAGTGATAGTACTTGCTATTTGTGCGGTTATCGCTCTGATCGTTGCGATACTTACGGTAATTTTTGCTGAGTTTTTTGTTATATTTGTGACTGGCATTATGGGCGGTGTAGAGGCTGGAATGGCATTACCGTTTGTGTGTGGAATGACGAAGATTGGCTGGATCGGATATGTGATGAGTGCAGCAATCGCAGTGATCGGAATTGTAGTTCAGACGATGATGCAGTCCAGAAAGATTGGAAAGAAAGAAAAGATATTCTCAAAGAAGATCAAAGAACAGGTATCTATGGAGTCTGAGGTTGAAAAAGCAAGAATGCTTTTAGATGATGGAGAGCCGGAAGAAAGTATGGAAGCAGCCGGGGATAAAGAAAAAACGGATAATGCTGAAGATACAGATAAGGAAGAGACTGTGACAGAAATATTTGATCTGGATGATACGAAGCCAGATGAAGATAATCTGGACGACGATGAAGATGTTGTGACAGTTGAAAAAACGGATGAGCCGGAAGACGGATTTCTGGATGAAGATGATGTGGAGATTTTTGAAACAGATGATTCAGATGTTGTAGTTTTTCATCCTGACGATATTGATTAATGAAGAAAATCCGACACAGACAGTAATTTCTATATACGAATGTGATAAGAAAAACACCTGGTGCAGAAAATTAAAAACTGCATCAGGTATTTTTTATACCGAAATATGCAATAGAAACTGTTACCTACAGGCAGGATGTATTATTTTGACAGATCAGATTAAGAAAGATATAAGAAAGCCGGGAAGCAGTTTCGTTGTAATTTAAGAGGGATGTGATATAATACTATTAAGAATAAAGTTAAGGAGGCTTACTTATGAAGATAGATATGCATTGCCATGTGCGGGAAGGCTCAGTGGACAGCCGGGTAAGCTTGGATGAATACATCACAACCTTGAAAGAAAAAGGATTTGACGGAATGCTGATCACGGATCATGACACTTATCATGGCTATCGTCACTGGAAATATCACATGAAAGGAAAGGTACATGAAGACTTCGTAGTTCTGAAGGGAATCGAATACGATACACTGGATGCAGGTCATATTATCTGTATCATGCCGGAAGGTGTTAAGATGCGTCTCCTGGAAGTGAAGGGACTTCCGGTGTCTGTGCTGATCGACTTTGTGCACAGACATGGTGGAATCTTAGGACCTGCACATCCATGCGGAGAAAAGTACCTGAGCTTTACGAATACCAGCAGATTCTATAAGTCACCGGAACTGATCAAGCGATTTGACTTTATAGAGGCTTTTAATGCATGTGAATCTGCAGAATCGAACGAAGGTGCAAGAAAGCTTGCGGAAAAATATAAAAAGCCGGGAATAGGGGGAAGCGATGCACACAGACCGGACTGCATCGGGACAGGCTATACGATTCTTCCGGAAAGAGTTACCTGTGAGACAGAACTGATCGCATTGATACGGAGTAAAGCTGCGATTGAAGCAGGCGGAGTACTCTATGGAAAGACGGCAAAAGACAAGATGGGACCGGCCCATAAAATTCTGACATATTCTTTCTGGTTCTACAACAAAGGTGGTGCGCTCCTTAAGAAACACAAAAGAACTCTGAAGGGAAAAATTGAAAATCCGGCTACTCCAATCGATCCGATTGAGATCCCATACCTGCATAATATCAAGAAACAGAAGTGAAAAATTATGCACTAAAATTTATAATTTCTTGCATGCCCTTTTTTACTGTGCTAAAATACAGTATAAAACTATGAGAGATCAAGGAGGTACAGGTTCGTTATGGGAATGACGATGACACAGAAGATACTGGCAGCTCATGCAGGTCTTGACAGCGTGACAGCCGGTCAGTTAATAGAAGCAAAGTTAGATGTAGTTATGGCAAATGACATCACAGGTCCTATGGCTCTGCCAATCTTCAGACAGATGGCAGACAAAGTATTTGACAAAGACAAGGTGGTACTGGTACCAGACCACTTTACACCGAATAAAGATATCAAATCAGCAGAGAACTCAAAATCGATCCGTGAATTTGCAAAGGATCAGGGACTTAGCTGGTATTTTGAACAGGGAAAATCAGGAGTAGAACATGCAATCCTTCCGGAGGCCGGAGTTGTTGCAGCAGGGGAATGTATCATTGGTGCAGATTCCCATACCTGTACATATGGTGCGTTGGGTGCATTCTCAACAGGTGTCGGAACAACCGATATTGCAACAGGTATGGCAATGGGAGAACTGTGGTTCAAAGTTCCGAGTGCAATCAAGTTCGTACTGACAGGAAAGCCTGGCAAATATGTAAGTGGTAAAGATATCATCATCCATATCATCGGTAAGATCGGTGTGGACGGAGCTCTTTACAAATCCATGGAATTTACCGGAGACGGAATCAAGAATCTTTCTATGGCAGACAGATTCACAATGGCAAACATGGCAATCGAAGCCGGAGCCAAGAACGGAATATTCCCGGTAGATGAAAAGACAGAAGAATACTTAAAAGAACATACAAAGAAAGAATATAAAGTGTACGAAGCAGATGAGGACGCAGAATATGAAAGCGTTGTAGAGATCGATCTTTCCGAAGTCCGTCCAACAGTAGCATTCCCGCATCTTCCGGGCAATGCGAAGACGATTGACGAGATCGAAGCAATGGAACCGATCAAGATCGATCAGGTTGTGATCGGATCCTGTACAAACGGAAGAATGGAAGATATGAGAAAAGCAGCTGCCATTCTTCAGGGACATACCGTTCATCCGGATGTACGTGTTATGGTCGTTCCGGCAACACAGAAGATCTACAAACAGTGTATCAGAGAAGGCCTTCTGGAAATCTTCGTAGACGCAGGATGTGCAGTCAACACACCAAGCTGTGGTCCATGTATGGGCGGACATATGGGTGTTATGGCAGCAGGAGAAAAATGTGTATCTACAACAAACCGTAACTTCGTAGGAAGAATGGGGCATGTAGATTCCCTGATTTATCTGGCATCACCGGAAGTAGCAGCAGCAAGTGCGATCGCAGGATATATCGCTAACCCAGAGAAAGTAGGTGACAAATAATGAAAGCTTTAGGACATGTTTTTAAATACGGAGATAACGTAGATACAGACGTAATCATTCCTGCAAGATATCTGAATTCCTTCGATGCACAGGAACTTGCAAGCCATGCAATGGCAGATATCGACCCTGAATTTGTAAATAAAGTACAGCCTGGAGACATTATTGTTGCCAATAAGAACTTTGGATGCGGTTCTTCAAGAGAACATGCGCCGTTATGTCTTAAGACAGCAGGTGTCAGCTGCGTTATCGCAGAGACGTTTGCAAGAATCTTCTATCGTAATGCGATCAATATCGGACTTCCGATCATTGAGTGTCCGGAAGCGGCAAAAGCGATCGAAGCAGGTGATGAAGTAGAAATCGACTTTGACAGCGGTAAGATTTACGACAGAACAAAAGGTACGGAATTCCAGGGACAGCCTTTCCCTGAATTCATGCAGAAACTGATCGCTGCAGGCGGACTTGTAAAATATACAAACAGTAAGAGAAAGTAATCATATAAGGAGAGCATTGGCATGGGTTTATATTACAAAAGTACAAGAAATTCGAATCTGAAAGTAACAGCATCTGAAGCAATTCTGAAGGGACTTGCCCCGGACGGAGGACTTTTTGTACCATCAGAACTTCCGAAACTGGATGTATCAATGTCGGATCTGAAAGGAAAGACATATCAGGAGATCGCATATCTCGTAATGAAACAGTTCCTGACAGATTTTACGGAAGAAGAACTGAAAAGCTGTATCGATAAAGCTTATGACAGCAAATTTGACACAGAAGAGATCGCACCGCTTGTAAAAGTAGATGATACTTATTATATGGAATTATTCCATGGTGCAACGATCGCGTTCAAAGATATGGCGTTATCTATTCTGCCACATCTGATGACGACTTCAGCAAAGAAGAATGATGTAAAGAATGAAATCGTAATCCTGACTGCCACATCCGGAGATACAGGAAAAGCTGCACTTGCGGGATTTGCAGATGTGGAAGGAACAAGGATCATCGTATTCTATCCTAAGAACGGAGTCAGCAAAGTGCAGGAACTTCAGATGGTGACACAGAGAGGCGAAAATGTAAATGTAGTAGCGATCCATGGCAATTTCGATAATGCCCAGAGTGGTGTAAAAGCCATGTTCGAGGATAAAGAACTTGCAGAAGAACTTGCAAAGAAAGGTTATCAGTTCTCATCAGCCAACTCGATCAATATCGGACGTCTGGTTCCACAGGTGGTATATTATGTCAATGCATATGCCAAACTTCTGGAAAATGAAGAGATCGAAGACGGTGAGAAGATCAATGTGGTAGTTCCGACCGGTAACTTTGGTAATATCCTGGCTGCATACTATGCAAAACAGATGGGAGTCCCAATCGATAAACTGGTATGTGCATCGAATGACAATAAAGTGTTATTCGACTTCTTCCAGACAGGTGATTATGACAGAAACCGTGAGTTTATCCTCACGACATCACCATCTATGGATATCCTGATTTCAAGCAACCTGGAACGTCTGCTTTATCGGATCAGCGGAGATGATGACCAGAAGACAAAAGATATGATGGAAGCATTAAAATCCACAGGAAAATATACAATTACAGAAGATATGAAGGCACGTCTTGATGATTTCGCAGCTGGATATGCGACAGAAGAAGAGTGTGCGCAGAATATCAAGAAAGTATATGATAAGACAGGGTACGTGATGGATACACATACAAGTGTAGCATCTTATGTGTGTGAATGTTATCAGAAGAACAGTGGAGACAATAAGAAATGCGTGATTGCATCAACAGCAAGTCCATATAAATTCGTGAAGAGTGTCATGAGTGCAATTGATCTGAAGTATGCAGATCAGGATGAGTTCAGTCTTCTGAAGGTTCTGGAAGAAACATCAGGACGTGAGATGCCGCAGGCGATCAAAGATATCCTGAATGCAAATATTCTGCATGATCTGGAATGTGATGCTGATAAGATGAAAGATACAGTGAAGAATATTCTGGAAGTATAGAACGGTTACAAAATGATAAATATATTTTCTGTATTGATAAAAATACACAAAATGCAAGATTTCATGTGAAATCTTGCATTTTGCGCTTTTAAAACAAAAAATAGAATAAAAAATAAAAGTTTTAGAGAAAGAACTTGCAAAAACACATTGTGAAAAGATTGTTAAAGTATTGACTTTTGCGTAGAAAAATGCAATAATAAAACAAATGCTGTTGTGGGAGAATATGACAAGACTAGAATTTATAAATATGCAGCAGCAAATAAAAGAAAAGAGGTTAAATGAAGATGGCTAAAATCGATTTAAGCAAGTATGGCATTTCAGGAACGACAGAAATCGTACACAATCCTTCTTATGAATTATTATTTGAGGAAGAGACAAAACCAGAACTCGAAGGTTTTGAAAAAGGACAGGAAAGTGAACTTGGTGCAGTCAATGTAATGACAGGTATCTACACTGGACGTTCTCCAAAAGATAAGTTCATCGTAGTTGATGAGAATTCAAAAGATACTGTATGGTGGACATCTGATGAATATAAGAATGATAACCATCCTGCAACACAGGAAGCTTGGAAAGCAGTAAAAGATATTGCGCTCAAAGAACTTTCTAACAAAAAACTTTATGTTGTAGATGCATTCTGCGGAGCAAACAAAGATACACGTATGGCAATCCGTTTCATCGTAGAAGTTGCATGGCAGGCTCATTTCGTAACAAATATGTTCATCAAACCTTCAGAAGAAGAGCTTGAAAACTTTGAGCCAGACTTCGTAGTATACAATGCTTCTAAAGCAAAAGTTGAAAATTACAAAGAATTAGGACTGAACTCAGAGACAGCAGTAATGTTCAACATCACAAGCAAAGAGCAGGTTATCGTGAATACATGGTACGGCGGAGAGATGAAGAAAGGTATGTTCTCTATGATGAACTACTTCCTCCCACTTAAGGGAATGGCTTCTATGCACTGCTCAGCTAACACAGACCTGAACGGAGAGAATACAGCAATCTTCTTCGGACTTTCAGGAACAGGAAAGACAACACTTTCTACAGATCCTAAGCGTCTCCTGATCGGTGATGATGAGCACGGATGGGATGACAACGGAGTATTCAACTTTGAAGGTGGATGCTACGCTAAGGTTATCAACCTTGACAAAGAATCTGAGCCAGATATCTACAACGCAATCAAACGTAACGCTCTTCTTGAGAACGTAACACTTGATGAGAATGGAAAGATTGATTTTGCAGATAAGAGTGTAACAGAGAATACACGTGTATCTTACCCAATCAATCATATTGAAAATATTGTACGTCCGGTATCTTCAGCACCTGCAGCTAAGAATGTAATCTTCCTTTCTGCTGATGCATTCGGAGTACTTCCTCCGGTATCTGTACTGACACCAGAACAGACACAGTACTACTTCCTGTCAGGATTTACAGCAAAACTTGCTGGTACAGAGCGTGGAATCACAGAACCTACACCAACATTCTCAGCTTGCTTCGGACAGGCATTCCTGGAACTGCATCCTACAAAATATGCAGAGGAACTTGTTAAGAAGATGGAGAAGAGCGGTGCAAAAGCTTATCTTGTTAACACAGGATGGAACGGAACAGGAAAACGTATCTCTATCAAAGATACTCGTGGAATCATCGATGCTATCCTGAACGGAGACATCTTAAATGCACCGACCAAGAAAATTCCTTACTTCAACTTCGAAGTACCTACAGAACTTACAGGTGTTGATACAGGAATCCTTGATCCTCGTGACACATATGCAGATGCATCTGAGTGGGAAGAAAAGGCAAAAGATCTTGCTGCAAGATTCATCAAGAACTTTGCTAAATATGAAGGAAATGAAGCAGGTAAAGCTTTAGTTTCAGCAGGACCACAGTTATAAGATCCACTAATGAATCTGATTAAAATCGGATAATGTTATAGGGTTGTAAAATCCATGTAAATGGGTTATAATAAGTGCAGTGGAAACCTGGAATGTTCGACACTCCTGTAGTTTTGAACCTACAATACTTTAAACGGGAGTCTTACATCTCTGTAATATGTCAGGCCATCGATTTTGCAGTGGAAGGCAGAAAAGCAGATGCGGATACCCACCTAGCTGGGTGCTAGGAGTCAGAATATAGGAACCGGCATTTTGGGGAATATACAAAAGATAAAAGACAGTCGTTTTTACGGCTGTCTTTTTTCGGGTATAAAGGGCGGGAAGAAAGGAAAGAAAATTGCGGAGACGGAATAAAAAGCATTACAGTATCTATATAGCATGGATTTTACTGTTATTGTGTGTGATCGGAGGCTTGAAAGCAGGCATAGAAGAAAGTGCTGTGGGAAAAGAGCAAGCGCATTCTGAAATATCTATTCAGAGCAGATGGGAAGAATTACTGAAATCTGTATCTGAAAAGAAAAATGATAAAAAGAAAGACCAGAAAAAATCAGAGAGTACGGAGGCAGCACAGAAAAATATCAGGATATTGCTCATGACCGATGGATATAAACAGATTGTACATAAAGAATTAAAGGTTAGTGCAACGGGAGGTCTTATAATAGAAAAAACTGGTACCAGGGAAGAGACTGCAGAAAATGAGAAAATAACGATCACAAAGGAAGATTTCGGATTTCAGAATGGAAAAATCAGAGTAACAGCAAAAGATGGGGGAGAGATGGTTGTCAGCAGCATCAGGAGAGGCTATGGAAATCCTTCTTATGCCGGAATACTGGATCTTTATGCAACATCAGAAGGAATAGTAATTATCAATGAACTTCCGGTGGAAAGTTATCTATGCAAAGTTGTTCCCAGTGAAATGCCGGCATCCTATCAGAAAGAAGCCTTAAAGGCACAGGCAGTCTGCGCAAGAAATTACGCGGAACGCCAGATGGAAGACTATGCTTATCCGGAATATCAGGCGCATGTCAATGACAGCACAGATTATCAGGTATATAATAATTCGGCACAGCAGGATGCATCCACAGAAGCGGTAAGGGAAACTGCCGGCGAGGTGTTAAAATATAAAGGTAATATTGTAACAACGTATTATTATTCAACATCTTGCGGAAAGACAACAACCATGAAAGCCTGGGGAACGAGTGAAAATGAAAGTAATGGATATCTTCAGTCGGTAGAAGTAAAAGATAAGAATGGAGATTATGAAAAATCACTTCCATGGTACCGGTGGGAAGCTGATATAGATCAGGATATATTGAGTACACTTTTGGCGGAGAATGTAAAAAAGAATATCGGGACGGTACAGTCATTAGAAGTAACGAAAACAGGACCGGGAGGTGTCGCGCTGCAGATAAAAGCTGTCGGTGATAAGGGAAGTATTACAGTTGATACAGAGAATAAGATACGAAAGGCGCTGGGGGGAAATGGATATGAAATAAAGAAACAGGATGGTACGGTTGCCCAAAGTGGTACGCTGCTTCCAAGCGCATTTTTTAAAGTGAAAAAGGCTGGTAATATATTCAAAATCATAGGCGGCGGATACGGTCATGGCATTGGTATGAGCCAGAATGGAGCAAATGAAATGGCGAAAAAAGGAAAAAATTATCAGGAAATATTACAAATGTTCTATCCAGGAACAACAATTGAAAAATAAGTATAATCAATGGAAGAATAGTTGAGGAAAACACACCTGGAAACGGAATGATTTCTAATAGACAAACGAAAGAAAATCGGGTAGAATATAGAGACGAATATTTTGGGAGAAAAAGATGAAAAAAGTTAAGTTTCTATATGATAAAGTAATGGAAATAACCGGACAAGTCGGGAAAGATCATGTAGGTGCCTATGCTGCACAGGCAGCGTATTTCTTCATGCTCAGTCTGATTCCGATCATATTACTGTTGATCACACTGGTACAGTATACGCCGGTTACGAAGGCAGACGTTATGACGGCTGTCCTTCAGGTGTTTCCAAAATCAGTAGACAGCCTGATCACATCCATTGTGAATCACGGGAAAGGCGTACTGGCACTGACGACAGGTCTGAATTGCGTTTACGACTGTAAGGAGACACGTAATTATATTATTTTAAGAATACGCGCAACGTTTTATACAGTTGCGTTTATTATTGTAATTATCTTTCTGCTGGTGTTATCAGTATTTGGTAATACATTGAATCTGTTTGTAACGGAACATTATCCGCTTATGGAACGCTTTGTGGATCAGATTATGCAGATACGTGGAATCATTACACCGGTATTGCTGTTTGTGTTTACAATGATGATCTATAAATTTTTGCCGAACCATATTGTACAGTTGAAAGTTCAGTTGATGGGTGCGGCATTTTCAGCAGTCGGATGGATGATCGTATCATGGATCTTCTCGGTCTATCTGGATATTTTTAAGGGATTTTCATCTATGTATGGAAGTTTGACGACAATTGTACTGATTATGCTGTGGCTGTACTTCTGTATGTATATTTTGCTGTTTGGCGGGGAAGTGAATGTGATCTTGCAGGATATGGAGCAGGAGTAGAATTTCTGACTTGACAACTTCTGTTCATGTGATACAATAATTAAGTATTATGAGATAAAGGCAATGACCGTGTAAGTAGTGAGCCATTTTCCGCTAGAGAGAGGGAATCGACAGGCTGAAAGTTCCCTTGGGTTCAGATGGTGAATGAATTTCCCGCGCGAGCTGTGTTCTTGAAATAAAAGTAGAGAATGCCGTATGATGCACGTTACGCAGTAATGAGTGTCCGCAAAAATATTTTGCGGGAATCAGGGTGGTACCACGGGTTATATGTCTCGTCCCTTTTGGGGCGGGGCTTTTTTTATGCCAAAGCATGCAAGAGAAGCTGCCAGTGGCAGGTTCTCTTGCATACCCAAAAGCATACGCTGACATAAAGATATGCGAAGAAAGGAAGAAAATGATGAAAGAAAAACTGCAGAACATCAAAGAGGAAGCATTGAAAGCAATTGAAGCTGCCGATATGCCTGAAAAACTGAATGATGTGCGTGTAAAGTTCCTTGGTAAAAAAGGTGAACTTACCGCTGTATTAAAAGGTATGAAAGACGTTGCACCGGAGGACAGACCGAAGGTTGGACAGATGGTAAATGAGACAAGAGCAGCGATCGAAGCTGTTCTGGAAGAAAATAAAGAAAAGATGGAAAAAGCAATCCGTGCAGAAAAGCTGAAAAAAGAAGTGATCGATGTAACACTTCCGGCTAAGAAAAACTGCGTCGGACACCGTCATCCGAATACAATCGCACTGGAAGAAGTAGAGCGTGTATTTACAGGTATGGGATACGAAGTCGTAGAAGGACCTGAGATTGAGTATGATGAGTACAACTTCCGTAAACTGAACATCCCGGACGGACATCCGGCAAAGGATGAGCAGGACACATTCTATATTAATAAAGACATCGTGCTCAGGACACAGACATCTCCTGTACAGGCACGTATTATGGAGCAGGGCAAGCTTCCAATCTGTATCCTGTCACCGGGACGTGTATTCCGTTCAGACGAAGTAGATGCAACACATTCACCTTCTTTCCATCAGATCGAAGGACTGATCATCGACAAGAATATTTCATTTGCTGACTTAAAGGGAACACTGGAAGTATTTGCAAAAGAATTATTCGGAGAAGACACAAAGACAAAATTCAGACCACATCATTTCCCATTCACAGAGCCAAGTGCCGAGATGGATGTAAGCTGCTTCAAATGCGGTGGAAAAGGATGCCGTTTCTGTAAGGGATCCGGATGGATCGAGATCCTCGGATGTGGTATGGTACATCCACACGTACTGGAAATGTGCGGAATTGATCCGGAAGAATATACAGGATTCGCATTCGGTGTAGGACTGGAACGTATCGCACTTCTGAAGTACGAGATCGATGATATGAGACTGTTATACGAAAATGATATCAGATTCTTAAAACAGTTCTAGCGAGCACAAGTAATAATACGAAAAGGAGATTTATAAATGAATACTTCATTATCATGGATAAAAGCGTATGTTCCGGATCTTGATGTAACAGCTCAGGAATATACAGATGCAATGACTTTGTCTGGTACAAAAGTCGAAGGTTATGAGAAATTAGATGCAGATCTTGATAAGATCGTGATCGGACAGATCGACAAGATTGAGAAACACCCGGATGCAGATAAACTGATCATCTGCCAGGTAAATGTCGGAACAGAGACGATTCAGATCGTGGACAGCGTGTAGAAGGCGGAATCAAGATCAAAAAGGGAAAACTCCGTGGTGTTGAAAGTGATGGTATGATGTGTTCCATCGAAGAACTTGGCTCTAACAGAGATATGTATCCGGAGGCTCCGGAATACGGAATCTATATTTTTGATGATGATGCCGTTGTAGGAGAGAGTGCGATCAAATCACTTGGCCTCAATGATGTCGTTGTAGAATATGAGATCACATCTAACCGTGTAGATTGCTTCAGTGTTGTAGGTATTGCAAGAGAGGCAGCAGCTACATTTAATAAAGCGTTCTATCCACCTGTTGTCACACCAACAGGAAATGATGAGAATGCAGCAGATTATATCAAAGTAACCGTTAAGAATCCGGAACTTTGCCCAAGATATTGTGCAAGAATCGTAAAGAACATTAAGATCGGACCATCTCCAAAATGGATGCAGAGACGTCTGGCTTCTGTAGGAATCCGCCCGATCAACAACCTGGTTGATATTACAAACTATGTAATGGAAGAATACGGACAGCCAATGCATGCATATGACCTTGATACGATCGAAGGAAAAGAAATTGTAGTGCGTACTGCAGAAAAAGGTGAGAAATTCACAACTCTTGACGGACAGGAAAGAGAGATGGATGAATCTGTACTGATGATCTGTGACGGTAAGAAATCCATCGGTATCGCAGGTATCATGGGTGGAGAAAACTCTATGATCACAGACGATGTTCAGACAATGTTATTCGAAGCAGCTTGCTTTGATGGAACCAACATCCGTAAATCAAGCAAGAAGATCGGACTTCGTACCGATGCATCCGGTAAATTCGAGAAGGGTCTGGATCCAAATAATGCAGAGGCAGCCATTGACCGTGCATGCCAGCTGATCGAAGAGATGGGAGCCGGTGAAGTTGTCGGAGGAATGGTTGATGTATACAGCAAGAAGAAAGAGCCTGTAAGAGTACCATTTGATGCGGAAAAGATCAACAAGCTGCTTGGAACAGACATTTCTAAAGAAGAAATGATCGGATACTTCAAGAAGATCGATCTGGAATTCGATGAAGAGACAAGCGAAGTCATCGCACCTACTTTCCGTCATGACTTATTCCGCATCGCTGACCTTGCGGAAGAGGTTGCAAGATTCTACGGATATGATAACATTCCGACCACACTTCCAAGTGGAGAAGCTACAACAGGAAAATTATCATTCAAGTTAAGAGTAGAGCAGGTTGCACGTGATATCGCTGAGTTCTGCGGATTCAGCCAGGGAATGACATATTCATTCGAAAGCCCGAAGGTATTTGACAAGCTTCTGATTCCGGAAGATTCTGATCTTCGTAAGGCTATTCCGATCATGAATCCACTGGGAGAAGATTATAGTATCATGCGTACATCTTCTTTGAATGGTATGCTGACATCACTTGCAACAAACTATAACAGAAGAAATAAAGACGTAAAATTATACGAACTGGCTAACATTTATCTTCCAAAGGCACTTCCACTTACAGAACTGCCGGATGAAAGAGTACAGTTCACACTTGGTATGTATGGCGAAGGCGACTTCTTCACTATGAAGGGTGTCGTAGAAGAATTCTTCGATAAAGTAGGACTTCATAAGAAAGAAAAGTACGATCCGAATGCAGGAAAATCATTCCTTCATCCGGGACGTCAGGCAAACATCATTTATGATGGTGTAGTAGTCGGATATCTTGGAGAAGTACATCCGGAAGTTGCAGATAACTATGGAATCGGAACAAGAGCCTACATTGCAGTAATCGATATGCCAGAGATCGTAGCAAGAGCAACATTTGATCGTAAATATACAGGAATTGCAAAATTCCCTGCAGTGACACGTGACATCAGTATGGTAATGCCAAAAGAGATTCTGGTAGGACAGATTGAAGATGTGATCGAAAGCAAGGGCGGTGAATATCTGGAAAGCTATTCACTGTTCGATATTTACGAAGGTGCTCAGATTAAAACAGGATTCAAATCTGTTGCATATTCTATCGTATTCCGTGCAAAGGATAAGACTCTGGAAGATGCAGATGTATCTGCAGCTATGGACCGTATCTTAAAGGCACTCGAGGGTATGGGAATCGAACTTCGTAAATAAAAAAACATTCATTCATATCAGATAAAAGCTCGGTAAAAAGAGCAAGAGGATTACGTATGAAGAAAAAACAGATCATAGGTCTGGTAGTAGCGGCAGCACTGTTCGTTGGAGTCAGTGCTGCCAGCGTATTTACCAATACAATTTCAAAAAATCTGCTTCAGAGCAGTGCAGATGATATAATTAATCTCGGAGGTTCGTATCAGTTTAATCCACCGTCTGAAGATTATATTGCAATCGTAAGAGTAGAAGGTACGATCCAGGAACAGAGTGGAAGCAGTGCACTGGAGGCATCCAGCGGATATCAGCATGATTCAACGATGAATTATATCGATGAATTGATGGATGATTCTAACAATAAAGGAATTCTTCTGTATGTAGATTCTCCGGGAGGAACTGTCTATGAATCCGAAGAACTGTATCAGAAACTGAAAGAATATAAAGAGACAACAAAACGTCCGATCTGGGATTATATGGCACATTATGCGGCATCCGGTGGATATATGGTGTCTATGGCATCGGATAAAATCTATGCAAATTCGAATACAACGACCGGTTCCATCGGTGTGATCATGTCAGGATATGATATGTCCGGTCTGTATAAAAAGCTTGGAATCCGTTATGTAAGTATCACGAGCGGAAAGAATAAGGACAGCAGCAAATTTACGGACGAGCAGATTGCTATTTATCAGGATCAGATCAATGAAGCTTATGAGGAATTCGTGAATATCGTGGCAGACGGCCGTGATATGTCAGTGGAGGATGTAAAGAAACTGGCAGACGGAAGAACTTATACTGCAAAGCAGGCGAAGAACAACGGTCTGATCGATGAGACCAGTCTGTATCCGGATATGAAAGATGCGATGAGCAAAAAACTTGGAACATCTACATTTTATGAGATGGAATCAGATGAAGGACTTTTGCAGTCGCTGTTTTCCAAAGCAGAATCATTAGTTCCGAAGTCAGAAGCGCAGGTTCTGACGGAAACCGCCAAAAGTGTAGAAAGCGGGGTGCCGATGTACTATGCAGAACAGTTACGATAATCAGGAGAAGTTAGCCAGACAGAACAGTTGCTGTGCCAGTGGGAATCTGGAGTATGCAGGGTTCTGGGTGCGGATGGCGGCTTATATGATCGACAGTGTGGTAGTATTTGCAGGCCTCCTGATCGTGCGGCTGATATTTGCAGGTATCTCACTGGCTGGCGGCGGTGCGATAACGGGAACGGATATCCTGTTTCATTATTCGTTGAAAGATATCGTACTGTATGCTCTGAAAGTGTTATATTTTATTGCATTTACCTATCTGACAGGAACGACACTTGGAAAGAAAGCGATGAATCTCCGGGTAGTTTCAAAAAATCCGGAAGAGAAGCTGACACTGTTCAATGTGGTGTACCGCGAGACGGTTGGAAGATTCTTATGTAGCCTTCCGGTGAATATCGGTTATATTGTTGCAGGAATTGATTCGGAAAAACGTGGATTTCATGACTTTCTTTG
>QWCH01002674.1_pt1 | contig 21378 bp, 22 predicted proteins | sample 1972671 | NCBI WGS metagenome assembly QWCH01 (sample SAMN09866713, study PRJNA288562) | Human gut metagenome isolate term3_stool, whole genome shotgun sequencing... | isolation source: gut | host: Homo sapiens | place: USA: California | reverse complement strand
CAGAGAATATTATACCTGTTTTCCAGCAAAAGCGCAAGTGGAAAATATGGGATTTATTCTGCCTTGGTCACTTTTTTGGCGTTGGGGTAAATATGCTCCATGCGGGCGTTGTCGAAATGCTCGTCAAGGAGCACTTCCAGCTGGCCGTTGGGCGCATCGCCGCTGGTGCCGGGCATCGTACCGCGCCAGTGCCAGCGCGCTGGTAAGCATATTCACCGCCATGAATACCGCCATCATTGCAGTACATAACGTTTCGTTACCCACTGTTTTCAGCTCTGCCCGGATTTCTGATTCTTTCCTTCGCATCGCATCGAAGCATTCTTTAAGTGTGCAGCCCGTCACAGATAAACGTTTGTAACCGTTATCCACAGGAATTGATTTGCGGTACAGGATTTTTCCACCATGTGCATACCTTAGTGTTCCGTCACCCTTGGGCAGTTTTGGCAGCTCTTGTTTATCCCCTACTTTTTCCACAGTAAAGCCTCCCAACATTTTCAACCAAACGTCGGAATTTCACTGTAAGTAACTGGTACCAGCCTTGTTTGGTACCACTTCTGGTACCACATGGCCCATACTTCTTGCCAATTTCCGTGCCGATACAAGCATCGCATCACAACACAGGCTATTTTTCAAAAAAGAAAAAGACCTGCATTTCCACGAATTATCGCAGAATTTGCAAGTCTTGAAGAGGTGACGACCAGATTTGAACTGGTGAATGAAGGTTTTGCAGACGCTTCATGGTCACATTTTATCCGTATCTGCGTGCAAATTCGACGTTCATCACTGTGCAAAGATTACAGTAAAACCCTATTTGTAATATCAGCAGTTATCTTTTTCTGCCGACATTTGAATTATAACACGCAGTTCATACGCCTTTCAATGACTATCCTATAACCCAATGTCACCAACAGGTGGCTTTCATTTTTTCACACAATACGCTATACTTACGGTATAGGTATGGCATTATATCGTTTTATTTGTACACATTTAATCAAGAAAGGACTTCTCATATGGATATTTCAAAAGCCGTCGATGAAGCATTTGACGTTATTGACATAATGGCACGCATCCGCAACAACGTCAACATGGCTAAATCGGGCAAAATCACACAGGCCAGAGCGCTGGAACGCATTGAAGAATTGCTGGACAGGTACGAAATGGGCGAAACGCTTTGGATAGAAGAAAAGCTGAACATCGACACACCCGCCGGGGAACGGTCGTAAAAATAGGGCTGCTGCACCTGGTTTCATATGCAACAGCCCTATTTTCTTTATTTTTTAATTAAAAGTAACGCTTCCATTTTTATAACCATTTGTCGTCAACTCAAGCGTCACAGTGAAATTTTGTCGAATTGTTGTGCCATATCCATTTTGTGCGTCCACATACCCTTTAATCGTATAAGTGCTTCCCTGCTTTGTAACCGTTGCTTCTGGATAAGTACAGTATTTTGCTGTACTTGGCGACTTTAATTCACTAGAAACAACATCTTGCGCACAAACCCAGGCATCTCGCGCACGTGTAGGGCTTTTGTCAACCACTTCTTCTTTCGATGTACTATCTTTTTGGGCTGCTTTTTTCCCGGCTTCTATTATAACTTCCGAGTCAGCAATTATTTGTGATATATGTTCTTTTGAGATACGATACCATTTTGAAAGGCGCTCTAACTCTGATTCTCTGTCCTTATTTTTACACTCGCTCATGGTATTTAATATCCTAACTTTGTCATCCATAGTCAACGCATCATAATTTGCCTGTTCTTCTTCATCCGTAAGTAGTTCTACCGGTTTTCCAATCATATCTTCCGCAAATGTAATAACTTCTGTTGCATATGGTCCTGTATACGAAAAATCTATTTTGCTTGCCTGTCCATCCCCCATTATATCCCAATCACTTATTTGCGCTGAATAATCTTTATTAGCCTCACAAAATGCGTACAAATTATTTATGACAGCGCTATCCTCTATACTTTTATCATTTTGGTATAACTCATAATACTTATCATGAATTATACCATAATCATACTCGCATCCCGGGCCATATATTCTATAACTTTCATAGTAATCCTTAAATGTCTCTACAAATTCCTTTTCAGAATTTGTCAAGTCATAATCGTCTAAATTATAGTCCATTTCTGGTAGCATAGTATATGTACGTTCGTTAGCATACCGTGGCTCTTTTGATGAGCACGCTGTTAAAATAAGTATACTTGCCGCTACTAAGACCGTCAATAATCGTTTTCTCATATACATCCTTCTTTCTTCCGCTTTCATACGCCCATGAAAAGCATTTATGTTGATTCCATTTTAATTCGTCAAATGACTTGTGTCAATAGCATTACGCTATTATAGCAAGGTTTATAGATGTGTCCTGCTCTCCTAAAATATATTTAGGGAGTGAGCACATGAAAGCAGAGTATAAATCGTTGTATGAAAAATTCGGTTTGAATGTCGTATATTACAGAAAGCGCGAGCGCCTTACGCAACTTGAACTTGCTGAATTAGTCGATGTTGACCGCAGCCATATCAGTGCGATTGAGTTAGGTAACGTCGGTGTATCGTTTGATGTACTCTTTAAAATGTGCGATGTTCTCCACATCACACCAAAACAGTTATTCGATTTTAGAGACTAACGTATTCAATTTTTGGTTCATAAAACCAAACCGCCACAAGGCCGTTTTAAGGCTCTGTGGCGGTTCTTTTTGTCTGTGATGTAGTTTGCTGGAAGGCCTCTGTGCAGTTCTGTGGCGTTCTCCATGCGGTCTATAAAGTGTTCTATGCCCATTTTTAGGCCGTCCAGAGTATTTTATACCTACTGATCCCTTTTTAACCTGGCGGTTTATTTCTCAAAATGAAAAAATACCCGCCGGGGCTTTCTCTTTTTTGTTGATTGTTTTGCGGCTGTTTAGTCTTGCTGCGCTGCCTGTTCCGTCTGCCCTGCTTGCTCTGGCGTGTAGCCATCCTGTACCATGCGGCGGCGGACAGCTTCAACCACATAGGCCGTTGCACTTTCACCTGCCGCCTGTGCAGCCTGTTCTATTGCCTGCTTGCTCTGTGGGCTGTCTATTCTTAGATTTAATACTAATCTATCATAGGTTTTTGCATTATATTTTCGTTTGCTTGCTGTGCTTGTCTTACCGCCCATATATACCACCTTTATTTTCTGTGTGTATGATAGTTATTATATACTTATTTTTATTATATGGCTAGTGTTCAAGCATACTGTGTGTAGTATGCAAAATGCACAGTTTTTCTCGCTTTTCTTTGTGCAACATTCCATCTTGCATACTGTGTACAGTATGCTATAATACAATCACAGGGCAGGCAACCAACAGGTTACACCATCCGCCCGAATCCATCCACCACCACACAAAGAAAGGACACCACACCATGACACACGAACAGCTTACCGCCATCATCACCCGCTACAAAGAGAACGCACAACTTGCAGAGGCCATAGAGGCCGAACAGGCCGAAATCCGGGAACAACTCAAATCAGAGCTTGCCGACCGCAACACCACTTGCCTTGATGTTGGTGTTCACCGCGTAAAGCTGGCCGAATTTACCCGCACAATGCTGGACAGCAAGGCGGTCAAAACTCTAAACCCTGCCCTGTTCGACCAGTGCAGCAAGACCAGCACCGTTAAGCGCTTAACCGTCAACTAAAAAAGGCCCCTTGCAGCAACGCCGACCAAAGCCAGCTGCAAAGAGCCACACAACAGCCGGGCGGCTGTCTATATACAGTATACCAGCCGTCCTTTTCTTTTTCAAGTACAGAAAGGGTTACACTTATGAAGCAAACAGTCAAGACCAGCCGCGCCGCCGGGCAATTAGAAAAGATGTTCCGCGCACTCAACGCCCATTTCTATGCAGGCGCATTGCCAGAGCCTATTATAACGCTCAAAAAGACGCCCGGCGCATACGGACACATCACTTGCGGCAAGACATGGCAGGCAGGCACAGAGCGCCGCTACGAAATAAACATCAGCACGGCCACACTTGACCGCCCTATTGAAGAAACCGCCGCCACACTGCTGCACGAAATGGCCCATCTTTACGACTTAGAGAATGGCATAAAGGACACCAGCGGCAGCAATAATGCCTACCACAACAAAGCATTCAAGCACACAGCAGAAAGCTACGGCCTTATAATAGAGCATTCTGCCCGCTACGGCTGGACGATTACAAGCCCATCCCTTGAACTGCTGGACTTCATAGACCTGCAAGGCTGGCAAGCCATTCAAATGACAGAGGGCTTGACATGGGCTGATATGACCGGGACAGGCACAGGCAGCCGCACACCCGGCGCAGCAAACGGCGGCGCAGATAAACCGCCCAAAAAGCCTACACACATCCGCAAATATATCTGCCCTTGCTGCAAGAACAGCGTCCGGGCAAGCAAGGTCGTCAACCTGATTTGCGGTGATTGCATGGAGAAGATGGAACTGGCCGACTAAAGACCCGTTCAGACAGAGAGCAAGCGCCTGAGTGAGAGTAAGGCATTTTATATGTAAACATTTGAAAGAGGTTTTACGCTATGAAGTGTGTAAATATTGAATCCCTGTTTTCTGCCATAAGCGGCAGCGCCTTGACCGTCTGTGCCGTTACTCATGATTATGTAGCAGGATTTACCACCACTGCCGCCAAATGTGCATGGTCTGATAACGACCTTATCATTTCTGCCGCTGAAAGCCGTTCCTATATCGCCATCGACAAAACCGAACTTCTCTACATCGAGAAAAGCGCCTGTCTTGACGCGGTGGAATATGAAATCCACACAACCAGCAGCACTATCACCATTGACGTTTTCAAGAAAGGCGGCGAACAGGTATGACTTATACGAATTTTTGTGACCGCATTACCGAACTGCGAAAAGCCCGCTACACAACACAAACCGCACTTGCAAGAAAGTTGAACGTCACCCGCAAAGCGATTGCAGACTGGGAAAGCAACAAAGTATTGCCTAGTTTTGACTCCATCATTGCGCTGGCCTACGCCTTTGATGTATCAGCCGATTACATCTTAGGCATGACCGATGACCCGACACCGCACACCAAATGAATCCCCCGCACCGCCGGGAACAGGAAAACCCGGCGTTTTCTTTATCATAATCCTGTACCAAATTTACTGTACTGTGCAAATATACCAAAACTGTTTGAAAAGCCGCCAAAATCAGTGCACAATGAAAATACCAGCGGTAACGGTCATTAAATGCGGTACAGTTATGTAGACTTATGTAGAGTTATGAGGACGCAAAACATGAATTTTATGTATGGTTATTGCCGCATCAGCACAAAGACCCAAAGCATTGAACGGCAGGAACGCAACATTCTGGCCGCCTACCCTGCTGTGAAGCGCATCTATAAAGAAGCTGCCACAGGTACAAAGCTGCAAGGCCGAAAAGAACTTGATAAGCTGCTTGCCGCAGTGCATCCCGGCGACACGATTGTATTTGACAGCGTTTCCCGCATGAGCCGCAACGCCGATGAAGGCAGTGAACTTTATGAACAGTTATTCCAGAAAGGCATAAATCTAGTATTTCTGAAAGAGCCGCACATCAACACGGACGTGTATAAGCAGGCCATACAGCGCCGTTTAGAGCTTGATAACAGCACAGGCAGCATTGCTACTGACCGACTGTTACAAAGCATTATGGACGCTCTGAACCGCTATAGCATCGACCTTGCCAAAGAACAAATACGGCTTGCTTTCGGGCAGGCACAGAAAGAAGTTGACGATCTGCACCAGCGCACCAAAGAGGGTATAGAAACAGCACGCCGACACAATAAGCAGATAGGCCAGCGTCACGGTGCAAAGCTGATTGTGAAAAAGAAATTCCCTGCAAAGGATTGTATCAGAAAGAACAGCGCAACCTTTGGCGGCAGTCTGAATGACAAAGATTGCATAAAACTTGCAGGAATCAGCAGAAACACGTATTATAAGTATAAAGCAGAATTGAAAGCAGAACAGGACGGTGTTTAATCATGCCAAACGACTATGGATACTTCGGCAGAGGCAGTACAGGCTACGCACATTATCAGCAAACCTTTAATCGTTGCTTCGGTTCAGGCAGTGTCGGCGGTGGACACAGACCGCCAAACAACAACAATAATAACAATGGTAGCGGCGGTGATAATGGCGGTTGTCTTACCGCAATCGGAATTACCGTTGTAGCCTGTGCCGTTGTCCTGCTGTTTGTGTGGCTTTTAAGCTGATAAATTCAGTATAACCCATAATAAAGCAATAGCCCCGCCGGGAAAAGCGGGGCTATCTCCATGGAACACACAGGCGAACATTCAACGATATATTGCAATTTTATAAATTACGTTGCATCGTCACTTCAATGCACAAAATTGTTCGTATTATCGTAAGCATTCTATCAAATTATGTTCTACATGAAATTTGTATGCGCAGAGTTAGTTATAGCTAATTATTTTCGTATTCTTCAATTCTTAGTTGTACATATCCAAATCATTCCGCAGTTCTCTCAACTCCTTGTCTGCCGCCAATTCACTACCATCCAGCCCATGAATAAGCCCAACCAGATAATCCCGTTCCTGCTCTGTAACTAGGTTTTTTTCTGGTACATTGATATGCTTTCCGTCTCTTACAAAGTTCAATTCCTTTTGATGGCATAACATAACCTTGCTTCTTTGTAATCCACCACAAATTTCATCATTCAATTTCTGCAATGCTTCTCTGTATTCCAAATCCGTAAGGCGTTCCGCTGCATACATCATCAGCCGTTTTCTGGTATGAATTTCGTATTTAGGATAAACGCCCCAAATGCCTAATTCTTTAGCAGTTAAGTTATTCAGTTCATTATAAAAATCCTTTTGTTTATCCCTGCTGATAATCGTCCACATTCCTTTTCCCGTATCCATACAAAACGGTGCATACTGACGAATCAGCTTCTTTTCAAGTTCTGAATATTTAAGGTATTCCTGTTCTGTAAGCGTATGATTAGCGCCTGAATATGTTCCATCGTCCACTTTGCCTACATAGATTTTATTCCATATAATCTCTTTATTTTTGACCATATCATTTAACGCGCAGTCAATTTTCGTCTGAATGTAACGGCCATCATTGTACATGAAAGTAGCAAAAGCACGTTCCGATATTTTGTGTTCTTTTGCCACCTCTTTCATGTACGACCTATTCCACCAAATAGAATAATTATACAAATAGAGTGTATAGGCAATATTCTTCCAATCAGTAATGATTTTAACTTCGTCAACTTCTTGTGATTCACAATAGCCAATTAGGACATACGACAGCAATTCTTCTATCATCTTAATATATTTAGAATTACCACCGGGAACTTTCCGTTTCTCTGTCTCATATACATCATAAACCGTATAACGTGTACCTTTGTTTTTTCCATCCTTTATAAATTCAAAATATCTTGACCATTCTTTTTCTTGTGCTTTCTTGGAATTGCCTTGCTTTTCGGATTCACCCAATAATGTGCAAAGTTCAGAATATTTGTAGGATTGCCACAATTCCAACTGTGACAACATTTCCTTGTTCACTATAGTACCTCACTATCTCATTTTCATAATCATCATATATACTCATTTTATTTGAACATTGAAAATGCTATAATAACTATATAGTATCTTAGTATTTTTATTGTTCTGATAAAATACTATTATATTTTTGCTTTTCTCTTTTTTTACTCGCACAGCATCCGCTCGCTTAGGGCGGCGGCTGCCCGAGAAAAGCCAAAGGCTTCTCTCGATGTCGTACTGCATTATATCTTAGTATTTTTGATGTTCTGATAAATTTATTTTATACGTTATTGCGTCGAATATTTTTCGTAAAATGTGAAAGGTTTATTTTATCAATTAGGCGGGAACATAGCACCTCTGCCACATCCCCGCCGGGGCCTTATACCTTGTTGTTCAGGATTGCTGTTACAATCGTGTCTTTCTGTGCCACATCAATGCGGCGCATCGGTTCTACTGCGATACCGTGCTCTACCGCGTCATTGTGCAGGACAATCAGTTCTTCACCGTATTGTTCTGGTCTCCCCTGCTTCACGCTGTCCATGACCGTGTCCAGCTCATCACTTTCCAGCGGGCAGAACGCCAGAATGCGGCGGCGCTGCAATATTTCATTCCATGCGTTCAGCAGTATCAATTTTGCATCGCCAAACTCTTTGTTACCTCTAAACCATACACCCTTATTGACAGCAAACCCAGCGTCAATTTCAGTCAGCCGCGCATCCGAACAGCTATATGGATAGAGCTTGTTCCAGCGCTCCACAGCCTGCCATACGGTCATATCTGCAAGGTTTCCTGCTGCCGTGCGGTCAAAATCATCATAGGACACACAATGGCTTGTCACTCCGATATTTCCGTTTGCTGCAATGTGAATGCCGCACAGGATTTCCCGCCTATCTTCCAGCACAGTTATTCTGTGATATTGAAAGCTGTACATATAGTGAAATACTGTCAATTTATTGTCGGCGGCGCGTCCACACAAGCCCAAACTTTCATTCGTTCTAAGCAAGGCCATCTCGCCGCGTTCCGCCTGCGCATCTTCATGATAGTTCACATATACATTGCTGTTTGCATAGCGTTTGAACAGCTTGACCGTCGTGTCCGGGTCATATCCCGCATAGTTGCATTCTTTGTGCCAGCGGTCATTACTTACCGCCACAACAGCACATTGCCTGTTCCCTGCTTTATCTATTGCCGGATATGTATTTCTGCACCTTGACCGTGCAATGTGGCACGCCATGCGGTTGATTGCCTTAAAGACGGCCACGCTCTGCACCGTGCCATTTGTCACCATGCCAAAATAATGCACCGGGATTTTTCTTGCAATAATCCTATTTACCAGATATTCCAGCATAGGCACATTTAGCAGTGTCTCGCCGCCTTTTATAATCAGCTGTCCGATTTCAGCGGTCTGGTTCAGCAGGCGGCCAATCATAGCTCTGGTAATATCCACATCCTGCGCCGCGCCGTTATAGCAATGACGACAGATCAAATTGCACCGTCGGGTCAACTCTAGGTCAAGCCGTGCAAAGGTTATCTTCTTATCCATTGCTCGACTTTCCACCGCACCCAAAGCAGCCACCGTTTCCGTTCTTGCTTGCCCCGCCCTTGCCTTTGGACAGGTTCGACTTTGCCTGACTTGCATCCATAATCTTATACCTCATCTTTCTATATAATTGCCCGCCGGGGCGCAATTCAAAATTAAAGTACACAGTTTAATTTTTTGACCCGGCGGGTCAATGCCTTACTGCTTATCTTTGATTTCTGCCACGGCCACAGCGATCAGTTCCGCTTTGTCCGCACCGTTATCCACAACTTCATGTGTAATGCGCTGGCAATGCGGGATGTACACCTCACACGGCACATCAGGCAACGCCTTTTCAAAAGCATGAAAAATCGGAGAATAATTGTTGTTGTATGTTCTCGTACACCATTCAAGGTTTTCTACCCGATTGTCCGTCGTATCCAGGTTCAGATGATTTACTTCTGGCAGATTATCCGGGTTCTGGATAAATGCGTGTGCGACCAGCCTATGAATTTTAATGAAATGATGTTCGATGCCGTTTCTAATGTCTACACTTCGATAAATTCCCGTAGCTCCTGTTGGAATTTTCCGCAACGGTGTCAAATATGCCTTGCACGTATTACGTCTAACGCTGAATACCTCTCCGTTCATACCAACATAGTACAAATCTCTGTAATCTACACCATCATATTTGCCAATCGGTCTGCACGCGCAGACTTTCTTATACACTCTGAAAACATCACAATCATCATAACTTGCTGCATTCTTTACGCCATCGTGATTTTTAAACACATTGCCTGTAATTGCACAGCAATGTTTATCTTCTTCCGTCGAATCCGGGTCAACGCCCAGCGTAACACGCAGCGTCCGCATATTATTGTTTGCCGTCACAGTATCGCCAATGTGAATTAAATTGCCATCATACCATACCTTTGTCACTTTCTTTCTGAATAGGACTTCAAAATCATTTTCCGACTTCCACTGTTCCGCCATAAGAACCTGTCCATCAAACACTTCACAGAATTGCTCCGGTGTCACTCGCACCATGCCGCAATCCGAATAGGCGCTCATGTTCATAACATTCTCATCCGTCATTTCAGTGTTTTCCGCGTGCGGAATAGGGCTATTATTTAGCTTCTTCATTTAAACCTCCAGCTTTAAATTGTATTGATTACTTACTTTGTTCTCAATTATCATTTCATTTCTACATAACCTCGCTTTCAGACAAAATAAAAAAGGCTATTCCAATACGAACCAGACCGTCCTGTTTAGGCAGTCTTGAACTTCGTATTAAAATAACCTTTTACTGTTTTACGTTGACAACCAAATTTCTTTTTGCGAAGATTTGGTGTATTATTATCATACCACTGCTTCCCGCAGAAAATCAATAGGTTTTCTGCAAAATCACAAAATATTTTCTCTATGTACACATCTAAATGTCGTTAAACTCTGCAATCTGCTGTATGGCCGCCGCACGCTGTTCCTGACAGAAATGTATGTAGGTTCTACGGCACACTTCCGGGCTGTGGCCCAGTATGCTGGCGATAATCTCCACTTGCAGTTTCTTAGAGAACAGCAAACTTGCACAGGTATGGCGCAGCATATGACAGCCACAGGGCGGTAAATCAAGCCCTGTTGATTGCAGTAGATATGCAAGCCGCCTTTCCATCTGGCGCGGTGTAGCAGGGTTCCTGCGTGCCGTACAGAGCACATAATCATCTGGTTTCGTGTATGGTGCAGCCTGCCACATTAGCTTGTAAGCCATCAGAGCTTTTTGATTCAGCGGCACAATCCGTGTTGATCTGGTTTTGGTCGTACTGATTTTTGTGGTATATTGCGCCACTTTTTCATACCCTGCACCATAATCCCGATTATAGATTTCCATGAGGTTCTTTGTGATTGACACAGTTCTTTTTCCAAGGTCAAAATCTTTCCATTGCAGTGCGCATAGTTCACCGACACGCAGCCCCGTATAAATCAAGAATACAAATGCAGGGCCATAACGATATTTCAACTTGCTGCTGCCGTAGGCATATGACAACGCTTCTTTGCTGAACACCTGTATCTGTTGTTCTGTCATATACACGATTTCTTTTTCTTGCTTCAACAGATTCTCACGCGCAGGCATCCGACACAGTTCCATAGGATTGCGCGGCAGATAGCACCGCCGGGTCTGGAATGTGTAAAAGGCATTCAGCATATCATACGCCTTTTTGATTGTTGACCACGAATATCCGCACGGTATCAGCGCATTGATTGCCTGCTGCAAATCGTCTGTCTTGATTTTCTTCCATGGCTTGCCTGCTATTGCCATTCGCTTGATTTGTGAATCAAAGGTAATGCAAAGTCTGCCATAACTGGACGGCTTCACTTCGGGCTGCTTATATAGCCTCAACCACTCATCTATTGCCACGGCCAGTGGTTGATTACTCGCAGATTGCAGTCCCGCTTGGATTTCAGCTTCTTTCTTCTGCATAGCGTCAAAACATTCTTTGAGTGTGTGTCCCGTCACAGCCAAGCGCCTATAATCGCCATCCACAGGAATTGATTTGCGGTACAAGATTTTGCCATTTGAGGTGTACACCAAAACACCGTCACCATGCGGCAATTTCGGCAATTTCGGTTGCCTGCTTTCACTTTTCATCAGTAAAACCTCCTACTTTTTCTGCTAAAGGTTCTACTGTAATTCAAATGCCAACGGCTTTGGTTACTGGCATTTCTATTGCCAGTTCCCCGCAATTTACCACTATTTTTGTACCGCTCCCGCCGTGCTTTCACACAATCCATCGTGCAGAAACAGCACAAAAAATCCGCAGAACCAACGAACCATCGTTGCATTCTGCGGAATTTGAAGAGGTGACGACCAGATTTGAACTGGTGAATGAAGGTTTTGCAGACCTTTGCCTTACCACTTGGCCACGTCACCATATGAGCAGAAATTGCTTTCTGCTGTTTTTTTGGAGCGGCCGACGAGGCTCGAACTCGCTACCTCCACCTTGGCAAGGTGGCGCTCTACCAGATGAGCTACGGCCGCATGATGTATGTTCTTTGCGAAGAACATACAAGAAAATGGTGCCTCCGATCGGAATCGAACCAATGACACGGGGATTTTCAGTCCCCTGCTCTACCGACTGAGCTACAGAGGCAAATGGCGACCCGAATCAGGCTCGAACTGACGACCTCTAGCGTGACAGGCTAGCGTTCTAACCAACTGAACTACCGGGCCACATTTGGTGGAAGTTAACGGGCTCGAACCGCTGACCCTCTGCTTGTAAGGCAGATGCTCTCCCAGCTGAGCTAAACTTCCCCATAATGGAGCGGCCGACGAGGCTCGAACTCGCTACCTCCACCTTGGCAAGGTGGCGCTCTACCAGATGAGCTACGGCCGCATATTGGAGAGTTTTTGCTCAGTCGCTCTCTCCGGGCGACGCATGTTATTATATACTATGTGAGCAGAAAAGTCAAGCGTTTTTTGCGAACTTTTTTCAAAGTTTTTTATGCGTTTTCGTACACAGGTTTTTCATCGATGGCAGGCCAGTTTTTGAGCAGTTCGTTCAGGTCTACCTTATAATTTTTGTTGCAGAACTGGCAGTTTACCTCGGCAATGGGGTCCTCGTCGCGCATACGCTCGACCTCTTTTTTGCCAAGGGAGCGGATCATTTTTTCTACACGCTCCAAGCCGCAGTCGCACTTGTAGGTCACGTGGTAGCTGTCCAGGATATCGGGCTGGAAACCGGCCAGGGCCAGCTCCAGCATATCGCGGACGCTCTTGTCCTCTTCCAGCATCGTAGTCACGCTGGGCATGGCCTTGATGTTCTTTTCCAGATGTTCGATTTCTTCCTCGGTCGCACCGGGCAGCAGCTGCACGATGAAACCGCCTGCGCAGCGCACACTCAGGTCTTTATCCACCAGCACGCCCAGGGCGCAGACAGTGGGGACCTGCTCACTGATGGCAAAGTAGGTCGTGACGTCCTCGGCAATCTCGCCGGAGGTCAGCGGCACCTGGCCGATGTATGGCTCCCGCATGCCCAAATCGCGGATAACATCCAGCGTTCCGTCTTTGCCGACGGCTGCGCCCACGTTCAGGTGGCCGTCCGCCCGCGGGGGCAGCTCCACGACTGGGTGCTCCACATAGCCCTTGACATTGCCGGTACCGTCGGAGACAGCCAGCAAACGGCCTGTGGGGCCGCCGCCCTTGATCTGCAAAGTCACCGAGTCCTGGGTGCTTTTGAGCATAATGCCCATCATTGACGCGGCGGTCAACAGGCGGCCCAACGCAGCAGTGGTAACAGCGCTGGTCTTGTGCAGGCGCTCCATTTCGCGGACTATTTCCGTAGAATCTACGCCGTAAAATACGATGCCGCCGTTCTCGGAGATACCGCGTAGCATATTATGATTCTGTTCCATTTATTGTACCTCTTGTGTATATTGCTTGACAGCCGTGAAAATCCAGCGCGGGCTGTCGGCGCGCACAGAGCCGAAGCTCTCGCCGTCGGCCACTTTAGCCACTGCAAAGCCGTACTTTTCCAGCAGGGCGGTCACAGTGTCCAGCGCATAGCTGTACTCGCTGAACTGCTCACGGAAGTGCTCCCCTGTCTCGTGGTAGTCGATATCGATGGTGATATCCACCCGCTGTGCGGCCTCGTCATAGCGGTTGGACCAATGGCAGTCGGCGTCCTCAGCCTCAATGTCAAAAGTCTGCCCGGCCAGGATTTTTTGGTGCTTGTAGGGGGTATTCAAATCGAAGATGAACACGCCGCCCTTCTCCATAAAATAGGCCGCCTTGCGGATGGCCTTTTCAAAATTGTCCAGCGGGCCGATGTGGCTGTACGTGTCAAAGGTGGACACCGCCGCGCGGATAGTGCCGTACAGGTCCAGGTCTAGCAGGTCCTGTTTTAACAGCAGCAGACGGCCAGTCAGGCCCAGCTCGTCGGCTTTTTCCCGCAGGACGCTGAGCATTTCCTCCGAGCGGTCGATGCCGATGACATCGTACCCGGCCTGGGTCAGCATCAGCGTCAAATCACCGGTACCGCAGCCCAGGTCTGCCAGGATGCCGTCGGCAACACCATGGGCTTTCAGCTCATCGGTCACATAGCCGTACAGCGCATCGTAGTCGGCCTCGCCGTTAAACTCATCGTAAAAATAGGCAAACTCGTTGTAGGCCATCGGTCAATCCTCGTCCTCTGCTGCCATGCTGGCTTCCAGCAGAGCGCGCAGTTCGTCCATACCCAGGCCGTTCTCGGCGCTGGTCAGCACAACGGCCTGGCAGCCGTAAGGGGCGCAGATTCTTTCAAATTCTTCCTTGCGGGCGGCCATCTCGCTCTTTTTCAGCTTATCGCCCTTGGTCAGCGCCGCCACAAAGGGAATGCGGTGGTAGTGCAGGTACTCAAGCATCTGCACGTCGTCGGCGCTGGGGGCATGGCGGCTATCCAGCAGCTGCACCAGCAGGCAGACGGCTCTGTCCGCCTCAAAGTAGCTGTTGATCAAGTCGTCCCACCGCTCGCGCTCAGCGTTGGAAACCTTGGCATAGCCGTAGCCGGGCAAGTCAACGAAGTAGGCCGTATCGACGTGGTAAAAGTTGATGGTGGCCGTTTTACCCGGCGTGGCACTGACGCGGGCCAGCTTTTTGCGGTTGCAGAGCTTGTTGATGAGGCTCGACTTGCCGACGTTGGAGCGGCCGGAGAAAACGATCTCGGGGCGGTCGCTGTCCGGCAGCTGGCGGGACAGGCCGTAGGACGCGAGAAATTCGCTGTTGTTGTAATTCATGGGTGTTCCTTTTGTTCAGGTGTGTGGTGCATTGCGGGGCGTCGAGGGCGCCGCCCCCCTGCAGCACATCATTTACATCACCGCCGTGGGTTCCTTGTGGGCATCGGCGGGCTTTTCGTTGGCGATGAGGGAGGTTGCCTGCGGTACACCGCGGGCAGCCCGGGCAGGTGTGCGGCCCGACCGCACAAGGGCGTGTTTCAGCACCTCGGACAGATTGGCGACCGGGATGAACTGCACCTTCTCCTTGACCTCGGCGTCGACCTCATACAGGTCGCTCGCGTTGTCCTTGGGGATGAGCACGGTGGAGATACCCTCGCGGAAGGCGGCCATGCTTTTTTCCTTCAAGCCGCCGATAGGCAGCACATTGCCGTGCAGCGTGATCTCGCCGGTCATGGCCAGGTTGTGGCGCACAGGGATACCGGACAGCGCCGACACCAAGGCCGTGGTCAGGGTGACGCCCGCACTGGGACCATCCTTGGGCACGGCGCCCTCGGGGGCGTGGATATGCAGGTCGGTGTTTTTGAACTTATCAGCGGGGATGCCGTATTCCTCGGCGTGGACCTTGGCGTAGGTCACGGCCAACTGGGCGCTCTCCTTCATGACGTCGCCCAGGCTGCCGGTAATTTCAATTTTGCCGCTGCCGTTCGGTATGACGGCGACCTCAACGGGGAGCATCTCGCCGCCGACGCTGGTCCAGGCCAGGCCGTTGGCAATGCCCACGGCATCCTTGCGGGAGATAAAGGTCGGCTTGACTTTTTCGGGGCCGAGCAGTTCCCGAACCGTGGCGGCGGAGACACTGATTTTTTCAGCCTCCCCTGCTGCGATCTTCTGGGCGCACTTGCGCAGCACAGAAGTCACAGTGCGTTCCAGGTTGCGCACGCCGGCCTCGCGGGTGTAGCCGTCGATGATGGCGTACAGTGCGCTGTTCGTCAGGGTCACACGGCCTTCCAGGCCGTTATTTTTCAGCTGCTTGGGCAGCAAGTGGCGCTTGGCAATGTTGAACTTCTCGGTGCGGGTGTAGCTGGGCAACTCGATAACGTCCATACGGTCATAGAGCGGGCCCGGAATCGTGGAGGCATCGTTGGCCGTCGTGATGAACAGCACCTCGCTCAAATCGAACGGAATATCCAGGTAATTGTCTTTGAACGTGCGGTTCTGCTCGGGATCCAGCACTTCCAGCAGGGCGCTGGAAGGGTCGCCCTTGTAGTCGCCTGCCAGTTTGTCGATCTCGTCCAGCAGAATGACCGGGTTCGTGGACTTGGCCGTCGTGATGGCGCTGATGATGCGGCCGGGCATGGCACCGATGTAGGTGCGGCGGTGGCCGCGAATTTCCGCTTCATCGTGTACGCCGCCCAGGCTCATGCGGGCGAACTTCCGGTTCATGCACTCGGCAATAGAATGGGCAATGCTCGTCTTGCCGACACCCGGAGGGCCAACCAGGCAGATAATCTGGCCCTTGACGTCCTGGTTCAGCTTGCGCACGGCCAGCAGCTCCAGGATGCGCTCCTTGACCTTTTGCAGGCCGTAGTGCTCGCGGTCCAGCACCTTGCGGGCGTGGGCCTGGTCGAGGTCATCCTCGGTGGCGGTATGCCACGGCAGGGCCAGGCAGGCGTCCAGATAGCTGCGGATGACGCCGCTCTCGGCGCTGCTGCCCTGCATCCTGGCCAGGCGGTCACATTCTTTCAGCAGCTTCTCCGTGGATTCCTCATCGAGGTTCAGCGCCTTGACTTTCTCGCGGTATGTATCGGCCTCGGCGCGGGTGTCCTCGGCGTCGCCCAGTTCCTCACTGATGACGTTCATCTGCTCGCGCAGGTAGTATTCGCGCTGGCCCTTGTCCATACGGGCGTTGACCTTATCGTCAAGGTCGCGCTCGATATCCATGATCTGGCACTCCTGCCGCAGCAGGGTCAGCAGCTTTTCAAGGCGGCCTAACAAGGTCGATTCGTTCAGAATCGTCTGCTTGTCCTCATACTTGAACAGCAGGTTGGCGGGCATATACTCGCTCAAAAACAGCGGCGAGTCGGAAGAAATGATGTTATAGACAACATCCTTGGAGATTTGCGGGCTGTACGAGAGGTATTCCTCGAAGCAGTCTTTCAGGCTGCGGACAAGGGCTTCGACCTGGTTGCGCTTGTCGGCGGCAATGCCACGCACCGCGACCGGGCGCACGGTAGCCTGCAAATACTTCTCCCCTGCATCCAGTTCCAGCAGGCGGGCGCGGGTCTTGCCCTCGACGAGGACTTTGACGAGGTCGTCGGAGACGCGCAGCACCTGCTTGATCTCGGCAATGACACCGTAGGTGTACAGGTCGCGAATGGTCGGTTCTTCGATGTCCATTTCCCGCTGGGCGATCAGGAACACGCTGCTGTTGGCGTGCATGGCGGCCTCGATGGCGGCGATGGACTTGGTGCGGCCCACCTCAAAGTGGACAACGTTGTTCGGGAACACCACCAGCCCGCGCAGCGCGATGGCCGGCAGATGTACCACATTGCGGGCAATCTTGATTTTTACTTTTTCAGACATTCGTTACTCTCCCATAGCCTGCCAGAACAGGCGTCTTGTTTGCGGTTTCGGCCAAAGCGGGCGGCAGCAAAATATGCGTCGCACTGCGCACAGCTTCCGCGTGCATCGTCAGCTGGGGCGAGCATTCGCCGTCCAGCGTCGTGATGAGCGGGTTGCCGTCCAGCACCTCTATGTCAATTTTGCTTGTACGGAAAAACGTTAAGTAGGGTTTGAATTTTTCTGTCACGGCATCGCCTGCCGCCAGGTGCTCACCCTTTTTGTAGCCGCCCAGCAGGCCGGGCAGCTTTAAGCGCGGGATGGGTTTCAGCAGCACCACGTCCAGCAGGCCGTCCGCCATGCTGGCGTGGGGCGCGGCACAATAGCCGCCGCCGTACATCTGGCCGTTGCAGACTGCCAGCATCATGAAGGTATCTTCCAGCCGGCGGTCATCCGCCGTGATGCGCAGACGGTGCTTGAAGGTGCTGCAGATGGCTTCAAGGATCGACAGCGTGTAAGCGGTCGTGCCGCCGCACAGCGGTACGCGCCGCCACTTGGGGATACCGTTTGCCACCTGCGCGTCAATGCCAGCAGCGTAGATATCAATGCCGTACCCCTGGGGCGTCTGAATCAGATCCACCGCGAACGGCTTTGCCGCCAGCTGGGCATCGATATCCAAAAACTGCGCCTGGGTTCCGAAGTTGCGCACGTAGTCGTTGCCGCTGCCGCAGGGCACACAGCCCACAGCGGCATTGGGGCGGCCTATGACGCCCTGTAAAACTTCGTTCAGTGTGCCGTCTCCGCCGCAGGCGTATAGGGCTACTTCTTCCCCGCTGGCGGCATATTTGGCGGCCAGGTCGCAGGCATGGCCCGGGCGGCGGGTGATCTCCACGATGGGTTTTACCCCGGCGCGGCTGGCGGCGGCGTGGATCTGCGGAATCAGCGCCACGCTGGCATCCAGCTTGCCCGCCGTTGGCAACGGTGTTCATCATGGCGGTGATTTGCAGCGGCGTCACGGTCAGCGACCCCTGCCCAAAGCTGAACGTCGCCAACTGGCCGAGATTTTCCAGCGTCTCCGCGTCCGGCAGCGTACCGGCAGCTGCGGCCAGGCCCGGGGCAATTTGTACCGCTGTGCCAAAGCCGAAGTGTTCTGCCTCGTCCCGGATGGCCTCTGCCCCCAACAGCTGGCCCAGTTTGATAAAATAGGTGTTGCAGCTTTCTTCCAGCGCACCGCGCAGGTTGACTTCGCCGTGGGCGCGGCCTTGGGCGCAGCGGTAGGTCTGCCCCGCCACCACGATTTCACCGGTGCAGTCGTGGGTGAACCAGTCCAAGCCCTGTTCATAGGCAGCTGCGGCCAGCACCACTTTAAACACCGACCCAGCGCTGAACGCAGCAAACGGGCGGTTGATGAGCGAAGTATCGTCGGCGCGGATGCTGGCGGCCACATCCTGTGCGTCAAACGTCGGCGCACTGACGCTGGCAAGCACCTCGCCTGTAGCAGCGTCCATAATGAGGATGCACCCCCGCGGCATAAGCTGCGCCGCCAGCGCCTCGCAGGCGCGCTGCAAGTCGGCGTCCAGTGTCAGCTGCACGCCCTGCCCAGTACCTTCTTCCCTCGTAGCCCATACAGGGCTTGTCCCCGCCATCAGGCCGCTGTGCGCCGCCAGCACGCAGCTGACGGTGCGCTTATCGCCGGAGGCCGTCAGCAGCGCGTCGTAGGCGCGTTCCAGCCCGGCGACGCCGCGGCCTTCGCCGTCGAGGTAGCCCAGCAGATGCGGCGCAATATCCACCGTATGCGCAGGCACCGCGCAGGTGGCGATGCCCCGCCCGGTCAGGTCGCGGCTGACTTCAATCAGGAACGGCGCGGCCAGGTTACGGCGGTCGTAAAGCACGCCCTGCTTTTCGTAGGAAACATAGGGAAACAGCGTCGTGTAGCCATCGTCGCCGGGGATGCAGAGCGCGTAATACTGCGTTTGCGTGCCAGTCAGTTTGCGGCCGTTGCGATCGTAGAAATCGCCCCTGGCCCGGGGCAAGTCCAGTGTCTGTACGGTCTGGCCGCCTGCGCTGGCGGCATAGGCGGCCTGCTGCCCCACCCAGTAGGTGCGGCAGAGCACGACCCCCGCCAGAAAAACCAACGCCCCGCAAAGCCCATAAAACCGCCGCAGAGACATACCCTCACCTCCGGTGGGAGTATGGGCATCAGCGTTGCTTTTGATGCAGCCAGACCAAAAGGCACACCCCCGCCACACTGGGCAGGATGCCTAAGGCATCTATCACCACATCCCCCACCAGGGCGGCGCGGCCGGGCACAAAATACTGGTGCAGCTCGTCACTGGCCGCATACAGCACACACAGCACCGCCGCCTGCATTCCCTGCCGACGCAGCGTCAGCCCGGGCAGCCAGCTGTGCACGGTCAAGGCCATGCCTACACCAAGCGCGGCAAAAATCGCCACATGCGCCCACTTGCGCAGGTTCGCGTGGAAGTTCTCGGCATCGAACCAGAGCGGCAACAAAAACGAGATACCATCCGTCTGCACAGTCTCGGTCACGGTCTCACTGAGTTTGTAGGAGTCCGCCGCCGGTTGGCCCGAAAAGTAGAAAATCAGTGCCATCAGCCCCAGCGTGAAGGCCAGCGCCGCGTATTTCATCCGTTGTTTCATGGCTGCCCCCCCCCCGCTGTTTTTGGTTATTATACCATGTTTTACCGCCTTGGGTCTATACAAAAAGGCCGAAGCCTTGTCGCCAAGACTTCGACCTTGTGCTTGCTTTTGGGCTGAATTAGTACATACCGCCCATGTCAGGGGCCGGGGCAGCCGGGGCCGGCGGCTCGGGCAGGTCAGCGACCAGGCTCTCGGTGGTCAGGACCATCGCGGCGACGCTGGCGGCGTTCTCCAGAGCGGAACGAGTGACCTTGGTCGGGTCAACGATACCGGCCTCGATCATATCCTCAACGTACTCTTCCTTCTGGGCGTCGAAGCCGTAGTTGGGCTTGTTGGCCTTCAGGATGTTGTCGATAACAACGCTGCCTTCCAGACCGGCATTGGCAGCGATCTGGCGCAGAGGAGCTTCCAGCGCCTTGCGGACGATCTTAGCGCCGGTGCGCTCGTCGCCTTCCAGCTCGCCGACCAGCTTGTCGACAGCGGGGATGGCGTTGATGGTGGCCGTACCGCCGCCAGCAACGATGCCTTCCTCAACAGCGGCCTTGGTCGCGTTCAGGGCATCCTCGATGCGCAGCTTCTTGTCCTTCATCTCGACCTCGGTAGCGGCGCCAACCTTGATGACGGCAACACCGCCGGCCATCTTGGCCAGGCGCTCCTGCAGCTTCTCACGGTCGAAGTCAGAGGTTGCAACAGCGATCTGGCTGCGGATCTGGGCAACGCGGTCTGCGATAGCCTGCTTGTCTCCGGCACCGCCGACGATGGTGGTGTTCTCCTTGGTGACCTTGACCTGGCGGGCGCTGCCCAGCAGCTGCATGGTGGCATCCTTCAGCTCATAGCCCAGGTCGCTGCTGATAACGGTGCCGCCGGTCAGGGTGGCGATATCCTGCAGCATCTCCTTACGGCGATCGCCAAAGCCAGGTGCCTTGACGGCAACGACGTTCAGGCCGCCGCGCAGACGGTTGATGATGAGGTTGGACAAGGCATCGCCCTCGACATCCTCAGCAATGATGAGCAGCTTGCGACCGGACTGGATGACCTGCTCAAGCAGGGGAACCATATCCTGGAAGACGCTGATTTTCTTGTCGGTAATCAGGACGGAGCAGTCGTCGTAGACGGTCTCCATCTTCTCTGTGTCGGTGACCATGTAGGGGGTCACGTAGCCGCGGTCAAACTGCATGCCCTCAACGACCTCGGTGTAGGTCTCGGCGGTGGTCTTGTTCTCCTCGATGGTGATGACGCCATCGGCGGTGACCTTCTCCATCGCGTCAGCAATCAGCTGACCGATCTCAGCATCACCGGCAGAAACAGTGCCGACACGAGCAATATCCTTGCTGCCGTTGACCTTCTGGCTGTGCTCCTTGACGGCCTCAACCGCAGCAGAGACGGCCTTCTGCATGCCGCGCTTGATGTCCATGGGGTTGGCACC
>QWCH01002666.1_pt1 | contig 21430 bp, 18 predicted proteins | sample 1972671 | NCBI WGS metagenome assembly QWCH01 (sample SAMN09866713, study PRJNA288562) | Human gut metagenome isolate term3_stool, whole genome shotgun sequencing... | isolation source: gut | host: Homo sapiens | place: USA: California | reverse complement strand
TCTCGAACCAGCTCCCGCTCGGCAAACCGAGAGCTTGCTCTCTTTCTGCCCTCGCTTAATCGCTGGTTTCCTCTATAAACAGAGGAGGAGCTGGAATACAGTCATGAACGCTAGAAAAACAACTTGTAACCTGCCGAAGGCAAATGCAACTTGCAACCTGCAACTTGCCGAAGGCAAAATAAAAATCCATGAAAAAGAAAGGTATAGTTATTACACTCGTAACAAGTATCCTGATCGCCGGAGGAATTTATCTCCGGCAGAGAAACAGCGAATCGCTTACCGGGAAGAATGTACCCAAAACTACTGTGGTATTCTTGAAAGACAGCGTGGATTTCGGGACATTTCCCTACGCGGAAATAAAACGTGCCGTGGTACGGTTTCGTAACACGGGGGAACATCCGTTGATTATAAAGAACGCCGTTTCATCGTGCGGGTGTGCCGAAGTAAAATGGAACAAACGCCCGGTAGCGCCGGGACAAACGGACTCGCTAACCGTGTCGTTCACCCCGAACTCGCTCGGACAGTTCAACAAAAGCGTGGAGTTGACATGCAACACCGTTCCCGACAACCATCTTTTACATTTGAAAGGTTTCGTCGAAGAATGAAAGATTAACATTCTTTATCACGCGATATTCAACCTTGATTTAAAATTAGCTTATATTCGCGTGCCTTAAGTTAAGAAATAGTATGCAGAATGTGTTGAAGAGTAGTATATTAATCCTGTTATTAACGTTTGCCGGACTGAGTGTTACACCGGCTTCGGGGCAGGAATTGCCTTTACAGGAGATCCGCGCGGGAGGCTCATGCAGGCATGAGATATACGATACCTCATCGCCCGTTTCATTCATCGCGTTTCTCACGGAAGAGTGTGAAATCATTCTTGGAAGTACACATTTCACGCCGGACACGAAAACCTATCTCGTGTTGTTTTTCATACAGAGATTTAATAAAGATCATATCACTGATTCCGGACATTCCAAGCGGAACTGGTATTTTCATCCCTATTCGACTTTAGGTAAAACCAAATATTACGTCTTTGCCCTAAGAAAGATTATTGTTTAGCTGACGCTAACCAAGGTACAAGTGGAGCCTCCGGCTCCGCGGGCTGCAAGTTACAAGTTTGCAACTCGCGGTATTACTTGTAACTTTTCGACTTGTAACCCATAACTTGTAATCTGTAATTTTTTTTATATTATGAATCTTACATTATTTGTGGTCGTATTAATCACGGCTATCGTGCTGGTAGTTGCCGCCTTGGGTATTGCCCGGCTCATATCCCCCCGCTCTTACAACAAGCAGAAGGGAGAAGCCTACGAGTGCGGCGTGCCTACGCGAGGGAAGTCGTGGATGCAATTCAAGGCGGGATACTACCTGTTTGCCATCCTGTTCCTGATGTTCGACGTGGAAACCGTGTTCCTCTACCCGTGGGCAGTCACCGTACAGGACGCGGGTATCGACGGGTTGCTGAATGTATTGTTTTTCATGCTGGTCCTGATCTTGGGATTGGCTTACGCGTGGAAGAAAGGAGCTTTGGAATGGAAGTAAAAATCAAATCCATGAAATATGAAGAGTTCAACGATAACGAGTATCTTGAACAATTGCGCGCATCCGGCACCAACGTGGTGGTGGGATGCCTCGACGAAGTTATTAATTGGGGACGCTCGAATTCCCTATGGCCGCTTACATTCGCGACAAGCTGCTGCGGTATTGAATTTATGGCAGTGGGTGCGGCACGTTACGATTTCTCCCGCTTCGGGTTTGAAGTGACGCGCGCCAGTCCCCGGCAAGCCGACTTTATCATGGTTGCCGGAACAATCGTGCATAAGATGGCTCCCGTGTTGAAACGCCTCTATGACCAGATGGCAGAACCGAAATACGTGATTGCCGTGGGCGGCTGTGCCGTATCGGGCGGTCCGTTCCGCAATTCCTATCACGTGGTGCAAGGCGTGGATACCATACTCCCGGTGGACGTGTACATTCCCGGATGCCCTCCCCGACCGGAGGCACTGCTGTACGGGATGATACAACTGCAACGGAAAGTAAAAGTAGAGAAATTCTTGGGCGGAAAGAACAGGAAGGAAAAGAAAGAGATGGAGTAACTTACGATTTATGATTTCTTGATTTATGATTGATTTGATTAAAAATATATACCCGGAAGCAATCATCGAGGAAGGTGCCATTCCTACCCTGACGGTAGAAGCGGCACGTTACCGGGAAGTAGCCCTACGTTTAAAGAACGACGAGGGGCTGGCTTTCGACTTCATGATCTGCATGACGGGGGTAGACTGGGGCGATTCGCTAGGCGTGACCAGCTTATTGCAATCCACGAAACACGAGCACAAGATTTTCTTGAAAACATTCACTACCGACCGGGAAAACCCGGAATTACCCACGGTGGCGGATATCTGGGAAACGGCAAACTTGAACGAACGGGAAGTGTACGACTTCCTCGGTATCCGGTTTATCAACCATCCCGATATGCGGCGTTTGTTCCTACGTAACGACTGGGTGGGCTATCCCTTGCGCAAAGACTACGACGCCAACCCGGAAATAAACCCGGTACGGTTGTATAGCGAGGAAACATTTGACACTATGCCCACGTTCGAGGCAGACTCGCACGGGGGCGAAGTGAGCGAAAAGGAAAATATTCTTTTCGAGGAAGACGAGTACGTGGTGAACATCGGACCGCAGCATCCCGCCACACACGGGGTTCTCCGTTTCCGCGTATCGCTGGAAGGCGAGATCGTGAAAAAAGTGGACGTGAACTGCGGTTATATCCACCGGGGCATCGAGAAATTGTGCGAGAGCCTGACTTACCCGCAAACGCTGGCGTTGACCGACCGGCTGGATTACCTCGCGGCACACCAGAACCGCCACGCGCTATGCATGTGTATCGAGGATGCCATGGGACTGGAGATACCCGAGCGAGTGAAATATATCCGCACGATCATGGACGAGTTGAACCGTCTTTCTTCCCACCTGTTGTTCTGGTCTACCCTCTGTATGGACATGGGTGCGTTGACCGCTTTCTTCTACGGTTTCCGTGACCGCGAAAAGGTTCTCGACATCATGGAGGAAACCACCGGGGGACGCTTAATCCAGAATTACAACGTGATCGGCGGAGTGATGGCGGATATTCACCCGAACTTGATACGTCGCGTGAAAGAATTTATCAAGTACCTTCCCCCGATGATCAAGGAATACCACGAAGTATTCACGGGCAACGTGATCGCCCAACAACGTCTGAAAGGCGTGGGTATCCTTACCCGGGAAAACGCCATCGCTTACGGGGCTACCGGACCGACCGGACGTGCCGCCGGGTGGTCATGCGATGTCCGCAAGCACACGCCTTACGGGGTATACGACAAGGTAGATTTCAAGGAGATCATCCACCACGAGGGAGATTCGTTCTCCCGTTATATCGTGCGCATCGAGGAAATCATGGAATCCCTGCATATCCTTGAGCAACTCGTGGATAACATCCCGGAGGGCGACTACGCCGTGAAGACCAAACCGCTGATCAAACTGCCGGAAGGTCGCTATTTCAAGAGCGTCGAAGCAAGCCGGGGCGAGTTCGGAGTATACATCGAGAGCCGGGGTGACAAATATCCCTACCGGATGAAATTCCGCTCCCCCTGTCTGCCCCTCGTGTCCATCGTCGATCAATTGACAAAAGGCAACAAGATTGCCGACTTGATCGCCATCGGCGGAACTCTGGACTACGTGGTACCGGACTTGGACAGATAGCAAACAATTGAAAATTGAGAATTGAAAATTGAAAATGAAAAAAGATTTTAGGATTAGAAAGAACGTGGGCTGTGCAGTGGGAATCTAAAATCTAAAATCATTAAATCTAAAATTAGTACATGTTTGACTTTGCAACAATAACACACTGGGTAGATGAACTTCTGAGAAGTTACCTTCCTCAAGCGGCGGCAACACTGGTAGAGTGTATACTCATCGGGTTGTGCCTGTTGCTAGGGTATGCCCTTATCGCGTTGGTACTGATTTACGTGGAACGTAAAGTTTGTGCCTTTTTTCAATGCCGTATCGGACCGAACCGCGTAGGACCTTACGGGACGATACAGAGTGTCGCCGATATGATCAAGATGCTGACCAAGGAATTGATAGAAATCAACCATATCGACCGCTTCCTTTTCAACCTCGCTCCTTTCGTGGTGATCGTCGCGTCGGTACTTGCTTTCGGGTGTATCCCGTTTGCCAAGGGACTGCACGTGATAGACTTCAACGTGGGAATATTCTTCCTGATCGCCGTTTCATCCATCGGTATCGTGGGAATCCTGCTTGCCGGATGGGCCAGTAACAACAAATACTCGTTGATCGGAGCCATGCGAAGCGGCGCGCAGATGATCAGCTACGAATTGTCAATCGGGTTGTCGATCCTCACGGTGGTTGTCTTTACCGGAAGTATGCAACTCTCCACCATAGTGGAAGGACAGGCTGACGGCTGGCTGCTCTTCAAGGGACATATCCCGGCATGTATCGCGTTTATCGTTTACCTGATTGCCGGAACAGCCGAAACGAACCGGGGTCCCTTCGACTTACCGGAAGCTGATTCCGAATTGACGGCAGGGTATCATACCGAATATTCGGGTATGCACTTCGGCTTCTTTTACCTTGCCGAGTACTTGAATATGTTCGTGGTAGCTTCCGTGGCAACCACGTTGTTTCTGGGTGGTTGGATGCCGTTGCACGTTCCCGGTTGGGAAAGTTTCAACCGAATCATGGACTACATTCCGTCCATCGTTTGGTTCTTCGGTAAAACAGGTGTAATTATATTCATTATCATGTGGTTCAAATGGACATTCCCGCGATTGCGCATCGACCAGTTGCTCCGGTTGGAGTGGCGCTATCTGCTGCCGCTCAATCTGCTCAACCTGTTCCTTATGGTCATCGTGGTGGTATTCAAACTACATTTTTAAAGAAAAGATCATGAATAGTATAGCAAGATATTTTAGCACGTTCTTCAAGGGTTTGTTCTCGTTACTGACGGGAATGAAAGCAACGCTCCGGGAGTTTTTCACCAAGAAAACGACCGAACAGTACCCGGAGAACCGGGCGACATTGAAGATGTTCGACCGTTTCCGCGGTGAACTGGTGATGCCACATGACGAACACGGTAACCACAAGTGCATCGCTTGCGGTATTTGCGAGATGAATTGCCCGAACGGCACGATCAAGATTACTTCCGAATCCGTCACGGACGAGGCTGGGAAAAAGAAAAAAGTATTGGTAAAATATCGCTACGATCTGGGTAGCTGTATGTTCTGCCAACTCTGTGTGAAAATGTGCCCGCAAGGCGCCATTCACTTCGTACCCACGTTCGAACACGCGGTATTCACGAGAGATAAGCTGGTGAAAATGCTTCACGACAATTCAATTGAAAATGGAGAATTGAAAATTGAAAATGAAAAGAACTCCTCCGTCGGCTTTGCCGCCACCTCCTCTATAAACAGAGGAGGAGCTGAAACACAATCTTCAAGCTAGAGAAGCAACTTGCAACTCGCCGAAGGCGACTCTAAACAGAGGGAGTTCAATCTAAAATCATAAATCTAAAATCTAAAATTAATACATGAGTACAGCAGAATTACAAGAAACGGTCTTTTTCATCTTGGCATCGATTATCGTTGTCTTTTCAATCTTGACCGTGACGACCAACCGGATCCTGAGATCGGCGACATACCTGCTTTTTGTGCTTTTCGCCACTGCCGGTATATATTTCCAGCTGGAATACTCCTTTCTCGGTGCGGTCCAACTAACGATCTACGCCGGGGGTATCATCATTTTGTACGTCTTCTCGATATTGCTGACAACAGTCGACAAGACGAAGGTCACTAAACTGAAAAACAGCAAGATGTTTGCCGGGCTGCTCACGGCTCTGGCAGGTGCTGTTATATGCGTCTACATCACGTTGACCCACTCGTTCGGTCCGTCCCGTTTCACGGGAGGCGAGATCAACATGAAGGTCATAGGAAACGCCCTCATGGGTACGGAGAAATACCAATACCTCCTCCCCTTCGAGGCCATCAGTATCCTTTTGCTGACATGTATCATCGGTGGAATCATGATAGCACGAAAACGATAAACAAATTTATGATTTACGATATACGATTTACGAATTATAAATTACGACTTATAATCAAGAATCTAAAATCATAAATCAAGAAATCTAAAATTAGAATATGGAACTACACATGGAATATTACTTGGTGATCAGCACGATCATGCTTTTCGCGGGAATCTACGGTTTTATCACCCGGAGAAACCTGCTGGCAGTATTGATCTCCATCGAGCTGATACTAAACTCGGTAGATATTAACTTCGCCGTGTTCAACCGCTATCTCTTTCCCGATCAGATGGAAGGCTTTTTCTTCACGCTGTTCGCCATCGGGGTATCCGCTTGCGAAACGGCAGTGGCAATAGCTATCATTATCAATATATACCGGAACATCCGGAATATACAGGTAAAGAATTTGAGTGAGATGAAACACTAATATTAATTTATGAATTACGATTTACGAATAACAATCTAAAATCATAAATCAAGAAATCTAAAATTAAAACATGGAATATACAGCACTCATATTAATACTACCGTTACTAACGTTTCTGGCGTTAGGGCTTCTGGGGACGAGATTAAAGTCCGCGGTTGCCGGATACATCGGGACGTTATCGATAGCCGTGGCAGCCCTGCTGGCTTATACCACGGCGTGGCAATACTTCACGATGCCGCGGGTAGACGGGATACATGCTCCCGTCATTCCGTTTAATTTCGAATGGCTGCGTTTCACGCAATACCTGCACATAGACCTCGGTATTCTGCTCGATCCGATCTCGGTCATGATGCTTGTTGTCATCACCACCGTGTCGCTCATGGTACATATATACAGCTTGGGCTACATGCACGGGGAAAGAGGTTTCCAACGTTACTACGCGTTCCTCTCTCTTTTCAGTTTCTCCATGCTGGGATTGGTCGTTGCCACGAATATTTTCCAGATGTATATCTTCTGGGAACTGGTGGGAGTATCTTCCTACCTGCTGATCGGGTTCTACTACACGAAACCCGAGGCGGTGGCGGCTTCCAAAAAAGCCTTTATCGTCACCCGGTTCGCCGACCTCGGCTTTCTTATCGGGATACTGTTATTATCCTTCTACACGAAAACATTCTCGTTCGAGATACTCACCTCCGGCGATACCTCCATCTTCGCCGGGGCTGCCGGAACCACCTTCATGGGTTGCTCCGTCATGAGTTGGGCGATGGCACTGATATTCATGGGTGGTGCCGGAAAATCCGCCATGTTCCCGTTACATATCTGGCTGCCGGACGCCATGGAAGGTCCGACGCCCGTGTCCGCGTTGATACACGCCGCCACCATGGTGGTTGCCGGGGTATTCCTCGTGGCGCGTCTATTCCCGGTCTATTTCTTTGAAGCACCGGATGTACTCGTGCTCATAGCCGTGGTCGGGGCTGTCACCTCGCTCTATGCCGCCGTCGTTGCCTGCGTGCAGACAGACATCAAGCGGGTACTCGCTTTCTCCACGATATCACAAATCGGTTTCATGATGGTTGCCCTCGGGGTTTCCGGCATGGACGGTCACGCCGGGTTGGGATACATGGCTTCCATGTTCCACCTGTTCACGCACGCCATGTTCAAGGCGCTCCTATTCCTCGGCGCGGGTGCTATCATCCACGCCGTGCACAGCAACGAGATGAGCCACATGGGCGGTCTGCGCAAGTACCTGCCCGTGACACACATCACGTTCCTCGTGGCATGCCTTGCCATATCGGGTATTCCGCCGTTCTCGGGCTTTTTCAGTAAAGACGAGATACTCGCTGCCGCGTTCATGTTCAGTCCGGTCATGGGAGTCGTGATGAGCTTCATCGCCGCCCTCACCGCTTTCTACATGTTCCGGTTGTATTACAATATATTCTGGGGCAAAGAAAGCACGCACGAACATACCCCGCACGAGGCGCCGAAGTCCATGACACTGCCGCTCGTGTTCCTTGCCGCGGTTACCCTTTTTGCCGGATTTATACCTTTCGGTAAGTTCGTCAGCAGCAACGGTCAGGAATACATCATCCACCTCGACTGGACGGTAGCAATCACCAGTATCGTCGTGGCATGCCTCTCCATCGCACTGGCAACGTTCTTTTACCGGAAACCCAACCCGATACCCGATCGTCTGGCAACGACGTTTGGCGGACTGCACCGCGCGGCATACCGACGGTTCTACATGGATGAATTGTACCTCTTCATCACGAAGCGCGTCATCTTCAACTGTATTTCCCGTCCCCTCGCTTGGTTCGACCGCCATGTCATCGACGGCGCCCTCAACGGCCTCGCCGCCATGTCACAATGGGTATCTTACAATATCCGCGGCTTACAATCCGGTCAGGTACAGCAATACGCTTACGTGATCCTGCTCGGTACGGTATTCATATTAATACTGGTATTAATATGATAGTCTATAAAGTCCGTAAAGTCCATAAGGTCAAAAGTCCATGGACCCCTGCGGGGCGCTTTGCTTACGGCAGCAACGCTGCCGATAAATATTGTCCGAAGGACACTAGTGACCTTACAGACTTTATGGACCTTATAGACCTTATAGACTCATTCAAATAATCTAAAATCAAGAAATCTAAAATTAATAAATATGAACTTCTTATCCTTATTCGTTCTAATACCAATCCTCACGATGTGCGGGCTTTTCTTCTCGAAGAACCTGCAACAGATTCGTGTAGCGGTTGCCACGGGAGCCTCGCTGTTGTTGGTTCTCGCCGTGGGATTGGTGTTCGCTTATCTGGGAGAACGAGGAGCCGGCAACACGGCCGAGATGTTATTCACCGCCGACACGGTGTGGTATGCCCCGTTAAATATTCATTATTCTGTCGGGGTGGACGGCATATCGGTAGCCATGTTGCTACTCTCTGCCATTATCGTGTTCACCGGAACATTCGCCTCGTGGAAAATGGAATTTCTGCAAAAGGAATACTTCCTCTGGTTTTATCTCCTGTCCGTCGGGGTATTCGGGTTCTTTATCTCGATAGACCTCTTTACCATGTTCATGTTCTACGAGGTAGCGTTGATTCCCATGTACCTGTTGATCGGGGTATGGGGCAGCGGTAAAAAGGAATATGCCGCGATGAAATTAACCCTCATGCTCATGGGTGGTTCCGCCCTGTTGCTCGTGGGAATACTGGGAATATACTTCCACTCCGCTGGATCGGGCATGCCGTCCATGAACCTGCTCGAGATAGCACAAAACCACGCCATGCCGGTAGCGTTGCAACGCTGGTTCTTCCCGCTTGTATTCGTGGGATTCGGCGTACTGGGAGCCTTGTTCCCGTTCCACACGTGGTCACCCGACGGTCACGCCTCCGCTCCCACTGCCGTTTCCATGCTCCACGCCGGAGTATTGATGAAACTCGGTGGATACGGGTGTTTCCGGGTTGCTATCTACTTGATGCCGGAAGCCGCCAAAGAACTCTCGTGGATATTTATCATCCTCACGGGTATCAGCGTGGTCTACGGGGCTTATTCCGCCATCGTGCAAACCGACTTGAAATATATCAACGCCTACTCCTCGGTGAGCCACTGCGGACTGGTGTTGTTCGCCATACTGATGCTGAACCGGACTGCCATGACGGGAGCCGTCCTGCAAATGCTCTCTCACGGTTTGATGACAGCCCTCTTCTTCGCGCTTATCGGTATGATCTACGGACGTACCCACACGCGTGACATCCGGGAGATGGGCGGATTGATGCGTATCATGCCGTTCCTCGGTGTCTGTTACGTGATCGCCGGTCTGGCTTCCCTCGGGTTACCGGGATTAAGCGGATTCGTGGCGGAAATGACCGTATTCGTCGGCGCGTTCCAGAACACGGACACGTTCCACCGGGTATTCACGATCATCGCCTGCACTTCCATCGTCATCACGGCGGTGTACATCCTGCGGGTTGTCGGCAAACTGCTTTACGGGAAAGTGGTCAACGACCACCACCTCGCCCTCACCGATGCCGTCTGGTACGAGCGCTTTTCCACCATCGTGCTCATCATCGCCATCGCAGGTATCGGTCTGGCTCCCCTGTGGTTGTCCGACATGATCAGCGGATCATTACAATCGGTAATCACGATGTTATATTAAAATTTAATATGGTTTATAAGGTTCATAAAGTTTATAAAGTTCATAAAGTTACCGAAAATATAATACTTCATGAACCTCACGAACTTTATAAACCTTATAAACCTTATGAACTTTATAAACTCAATTCAACATGGTTTACGCTAATTTCTTACTAATGAAAGAGGAAGTATCACTCATCGCGGTGATCGTTATACTCCTCGTTTACGATATATTCGGTTCCCCGAAAAGCCTGAAATACTTTCAGCCTATCGCTTGCATACTCGTGGGAATCCATACCCTGCTGAACCTCTCGCCCAACGTCGAGATCAGTGCTTTCGGGGGGATGTATCACAACCTGCCCATGGGTAGTATCATGAAGACCATCCTCAACATCGGAACGTTGATTGTCTTCATGCAGGCGAATAACTGGCTCGCCAGCGAACGCACCATCATCCGCCGGGGTGAATTTTACATGATTACCCTCGCAACCTTACTGGGTATGTATTTCATGATCTCCGCCGGCAACTTCCTGATGTTCTTCATCGGACTGGAAACGGCATCCATCCCTATGGCTTGCCTCGCTGCGTTCGACAAGTACAAGCAAAAATCCGCCGAGGCAGGCGCGAAATACATTCTTACCGCCGTGTTCGCTTCCGGACTGTCGCTCTACGGTATATCCCTGATATACGGGACCACGGGAACCCTCTATTTCGAGGACATCCCCGCCGGACTCAACGGCAGCCTCATCCAGCTCATGGCATTCGTGTTCTTTTTCGTGGGACTCGGTTTCAAACTCTCGCTTGTACCCTTCCACCAGTGGACGCCCGACGTTTACGAGGGAGCCCCGACAAGTGTCACCGCCTATCTTTCCGTGATATCCAAAGGTTCGTCAGCCTTCGTGCTTATGGCAATCCTGTACAAGGTATTCGCCCCACTCGCGCATGAATGGCAAAGCATCCTCTACTGGATTATCATCGCTTCCATCACGTTGGCAAACTTCTTCGCGCTACGGCAGCAGAACCTGAAACGTTTCTTCGCTTACTCCTCCATATCGCAAGCCGGATACATCATGCTGGGCATCATCAGCGGCACGGCAATGGGTATGACGGGATTGGTGTACTACGTGCTGGTATACATGCTTTCCAACCTCGCCGCGTTCGGCGTGATCGCTATCGTAGAACATCGCTCCGGCAAGATCACCATCGACGACTACAACGGGCTTTATTCCACGAATCCCCGCCTCAGTTTCGTGATGATGCTTGCCCTCTTCTCGCTGGCAGGTATCCCCCCGTTCGCCGGATTCTTCAGCAAGTTCTTCATCTTCGCTGCCGCCGCCGAACAGGGATATTACGTGTTGGTATTTGTCGCGTTGATAAACACGGTCATCTCGCTTTATTACTATCTCCGCGTGATAAAAGCCATGTTCATCAACAAGAGCGAGATGCCGATCGAATCATTCCGCTCCGACGGATACACCCGCGTCAGCTTATTCGCTTGTAGCGCCGGTATCCTTTGCGTGGGCATCCTCAGCATCGTGTACGAAAGCATCGGGACATTCAGCTTCGGGAGTTATTAATTTATGATTCATTATTTACGATTTATGATTAATTGACTTTATGAACTTTAAGAGCGGAAGGCTCAACCTTATAAACTTTATAAACTGGAGGTGTGTTTTGACACACCTCCACTTGTGGTAAGAATATTCCCCACCCCGTGGCAAAATTCCACGATATCCCGATTTACGTTTTCGGAGCATGACAAGGGAAAAAAGAAAAATACTTATTGTCTATCAACAAAATAACCTATTTTTACATTTTAACGTACAAACTAGCACACAATTTTCAATAGAATAAGCCAAAATGAAAAACATAAGGAATATGAAGGTAAGACATGCAGTAACAGTTCTCGCGATAACAGTCGCGTTCGGGGCGTGTAAAGACAAGCAGGAACCCGTGCGGCAAATAGTGACGGTAGAGAAAGCGGGAACAGACAATGTAGAAATTTACGGTGAATACGTGGGGCAAATCCGCGCCAAAAGCGCGGTGGAAATCCGGGCGCGCGTGGAAGGTTACCTCGAAGCGATGCTTTTCGAGGAAGGGAAACGCGTGAAGCGGGGACAACCCCTGTTCAAGATAAACAGCGACTTGTACCGGGCACGGGTGGACAAGGCAAAGGCGCAACTGGCAAAAGACCGGGCGCAGGCTGCCAAGTCGGAACGTGACGAGGAACGGTTGCGCCCGTTGTACGAGCAGAAAGCCGCAAGCCAGTTGGATTTGGACAACGCCGTCGCCGCCCTCGAGAGTGCCAAGGCAAACGTCGCCATGAGCGAGGCCGACCTCAAACAAGCGGAATTGGAACTGGACTACACCACCGTCCGCTCCCCCATCGACGGGTATATCAGCGAGCGTTACGCCGACATCGGTTCACTTGTCGGTCCCGGCGGAAAATCCCAACTGGCAACTGTCGTGGAGAGCGACGAGGTGCTCGTGGACTTCAGCCTTCCGGCTCTCGACTACCTGAAAGGGCAAAAACGCAACGTCACCCTCGGGGAGAAAGACGTCAACCGGTCATGGCAACCCAGCGTGACCATCACCCTTGCCGACAACTCGGTCTACCCGCTGACGGGTATCGTCGATTTCGCCGACCCGCAGGTAAACCCGAAGACGGGAACTTTCGGCGTGCGTGCCGAATTACCCAACCCCGAACGCAGGCTGTTGCCGGGGCAATTCACGAAAGTGAAACTATTGCTCGACGTGCGGGAAAACGCCATCGTCGTACCCACCAAAGCGGTCATTATAGAGAAAGGCGGCGCCTACATCTACGTCGTGCGCAGGGATAGCACGGCAGAAAAGCGCTTTATCGAGATAGGTCCCGAGGTGAACAACACCACCGTCGTGGAACGCGGACTGGGACCCGACGAACTGGTCGTGATAGAAGGCTACCACAAGCTGACCCCGGGAGCACTCGTGAACCCGGTCAACGCCGCTATTAAAGAAGAAGAGGAGGTACAACCATGAAACCGGGCTTCTTTATCGACCGCCCCATCTTCTCGGCGGTACTTTCCATACTGATTGTCATCGTCGGCGTCATCGGTTTGTTTCAGCTGCCCGTCGACCAATACCCGCAAATCACTCCGCCCGTGGTTAAAATCTCGGCATCTTACCCCGGGGCAAGTGCCGTCACCGTGTCACAAGCCGTGGCGACACCCATCGAGCAGGAGTTGAACGGTACGCCGGGTATGCTATACATGGAATCGAGCAGTTCCAACTCGGGAGGCTTGTCCATCACCATCACTTTCGACATCTCCACCGACGCCGAACTGGCGGCAGTGGACGTGCAGAACGGCATCAAGGTGGAAAAACAATCCGCCAGCCAGTTAATGACACTCGCGCTCACCTCCGAAGACCCCCGCTTCGACGAGATATACCTCAGTAACTTCGCCACCATGAACGTGCTCGACGTGCTGAAACGTATCCCCGGCGTGGGACGGGTATCCAACATCGGCAGCCGTTACTACGCCATGCAGATATGGATACTCCCCGACCGCATGGCGAACTTCGGGCTGACCATCAAAGACCTGCAAAACGTGCTCAAAGACCAGAACCGCGAGTCGGCAGCGGGTGTGCTGGGACAACAACCCATGACGGGCGTCGATATCACCATCCCGATTACCGCCCCCGGGCGTCTGTCCTCCGTCGAAGAATTTGAAGACATCGTCGTGCGGGCAAACCCCGACGGTTCAATCATCCGCCTGCGGGACATCGCGCGGGTATCGCTGGAAGCGAGTTCCTACAACACGGAGAGCGGACTCAACGGCGAGAACGCCGCCATTCTCGGCATCTTCATGCTCCCCGGCGCCAACGCCATGGAAGTTGCCGACAACGTGAAAAAAGCCATGGAAGAAATCAGCCGCGACTTCCCCGAGGGCTTGGAATATAACATACCGTTCGACGTCACCACCTACATCGCCGAGTCCATCCACGAGGTGTACAAAACCTTGTTCGAGGCACTGTTCCTCGTGATTCTCGTCGTGTTCCTGTCGCTGCAAAGCTGGCGGGCATCCCTTATCCCGCTCGTGGCGGTTCCCGTGTCGCTGGTCGGCACCTTCGGGTTCATGCTGGCGTTCGGGTTCTCCATCAACATGCTGACGCTGCTCGGTCTGGTACTCGCTATCGGTATCGTCGTCGATGACGCCATCGTCGTCGTCGAGGGCGTGGAACGTATCATGGAAGAAGAAGGACTGTCCCCCCGCGAGGCAACGGGCAAAGCCATGAAAGAACTGACGGGTGCGCTCGTCGCCACCTCGCTCGTGCTGGGTGCCGTGTTCGTGCCCGTGAGCTTCCTGCCCGGCATCACGGGGATGCTGTACCGCCAGTTTGCCGTCACTATCGTCGTGTCCGTACTGATATCACTGGTCGTGGCATTGACGCTCAGCCCCGCCATGTGCGCCCTGCTGTTGCGCCCCTCCACGGGCAAAAAAGGCTACGTGTTCCGCAAAATCAACGATTGGTTGGCACGCGGTAACCACAAATACATCCACCTCCTGCAACGGGCACTCGCCCACCCCCGCCGCATCGTCGCCGGGTTCGGTATCGCCATCGTCTTTATCTTCGTGCTTAACCGGGTAATTCCCGGCAGTTTCCTACCCGAGGAAGACCAAGGGTATTTCAAAGTGGAACTGGCTCTGCCGGAAGGCGCCACGCTCGAACGCACGCGTAAGGTGACCGACCGGGCCATAGAATATATCAAGCAGCATCCCGCCGTCGCCCACGTGCAGAACGTGACGGGAAGCAGCCCCCGCGTCGGTACGGCACAATCGCGCGCCGAACTGACCGTCATCCTCAAGCCGTGGGAAGAACGCAAGAAAGGCGATATGTCCCTCAAAGAGGTCATGGACGACATCCGCGCCGAATTCTTCAAGTACCCGGAAGCACAGGTATTCCTTTCCACGCCGCCCATCATTCCCGGCTTGGGCGCGTCCGGCGGTTTCGAGTTGCAAGTGGAAGCCCGCAACGGCGCCACCTTCGAGAACCTCGTCGACGCCGTCGACACCTTGCTGAAATACGCGGCACAAGACAAGGCTCTCGCCGGGGTATCCTCGTCCCTGCAAGCGGAAATCCCGCAGTTATACTTCGACGTCGACCGCGATAAAGCCCAACTGCTCGGCATCCCGCTGGCGGATATATTCTCGACCATGAAAGCGTACACGGGTTCGGTATACGTCAACGATTTCAACATGTTCAACCGGGTATACAAAGTGTACCTGCAAGCCGAGGCACCCTACCGGATGCACAAGGAAAACCTGAACATGTTCTTCGTCAAGACCTCCGCGGGCGACATGGTTCCCCTCACCGCGCTCGGTGCCCCGCAATACACCACGGGTCCCGGCTCCATCCGCCGTTTCAACATGTTCACGAACGCCATCGTGAACGGCGAGGCAGCCCCCGGGTACAGCTCCGGTGACGCCATGCGGGCGATAGAACGGATTGCCCGCCAGCACCTCCCCGACAACATCGGGCTCGAGTGGAGCGGTCTGTCCTTCCAAGAGAAAAAGGCAGAAGGACAAACCGGAATGGTCATGGCACTCGTGTTCATCTTCGTGTTCCTCTTCCTTGCCGCCCTCTACGAGAGTTGGCTGGTGCCTGTCGCCGTGCTGCTCTCCCTGCCGATAGCCGCCTTGGGCGCGTACCTCGGCGTGTGGGTGTTCGGGTTGGAAAACGACGTCTACTTCCAAATCGGGTTGGTAACCCTGATCGGTCTTGCCGCCAAAAACGCCATCCTAATCGTCGAATTTGCCAAAGTAGAGGTGGACAAGGGAGTCGGTGCCGTCACCGCCGCACTCACTGCCGCGCGTGCCCGCTTCCGTCCCATATTGATGACGTCCCTCGCGTTCGTGCTGGGCATGCTCCCCATGGTGCTCGCCAGCGGCCCCGGCTCAGCCAGCCGCCACTCCATCGGTACCGGAATCTTCTTCGGTATGCTCGTCGCCATTACCGTGGGTATCGTCCTCGTGCCGTTCTTCTTCGTGCAAATAGAAAAAGTTGTTCATAAAATGAAAAAACGATGAGAGTTCGTAAAGTTCATAAGGTTCATAAAGTTTATAAAGTGACGGGTGTCCTTCGGACAATGTTTAACGGCAGCGAGAGCTGCCGTAGACAAAGCGCCCCGCAGGGGTCCATAGAACCTTATGAACCTTATAAACTTTATAAACCTTATAAACTAAAAAACACCGCCATGAAACGATATACAACCATAACCCTCCTCTTCCTCGTCGGAGCTACCTTCTTTTCCTCCTGCAAGCTGGGCAAAGAATACACCCGACCGGAACTCGATCTGCCGGAACAGATTGCCGACACGCCCGCCACCGGTACGCAGACGGTCGCCGACATCCAATGGCCGGAGATATACACGGATACCGTGCTGCAAGGCCTGATACGCACCACGCTCTCGTATAACAAGGATTTACTGGCAGCGGCGGCACGGGTAAAAGAGAGCAGCTTCGCCCACCGCGTGGAAAAATCCAAACTATTCCCGCAACTCAGTGCCGACGGACTGGCGGAACGGGAATACGACCGTTCCCCCGGCAACACTTTCAACGCGGAAGCCGTTCTCTCGTGGGAACTCGACCTTTGGGGCAAACTCCGCTGGGGTTCACAAGCCAGCCTTGCCGCCTACCTCCAGACCGTGGAAGGACAACGAGCCATGCAAATGACACTCGTGGCGCAAGTGGCACAAGCCTATTTCGAGTTACAGGCATTAGACATGGAACTGAGCATCGTGCGGCAGACCTACGACGCCCGCGTCGAAAGCGTGCGCCTCGCCAAATTGCGTTTCGAGGGTGGACTGACTTCCGAAACGGCTTACCGTCAGGCGGAAGTGGAGCTTGCCAAGACCCGCACCCTCATACCCGACCTCGAGCGAAAAATACGCCTGAAAGAAAACGATATTTCCCTGCTCACGGGACACTACCCCGGTCGCATTCCCCGCGGCAAGAACATCGACGAACAAACGCTGACTCACGAATTGCCCGTGGGATTGCCCTCCACCCTGCTGGAACGCCGCCCCGACTTGCGGCAGGCTGAATACAAGCTGAAGGCAGCCAACGCGAAGGTCGGTATCGCCTACACCAGTATGTTCCCGCAACTGACGCTCACTGCCCGCTACGGACGCGAGGCAGGTGAATTAAGTGACTTTCTTTCCGCCCCTTACTTTTACGTCGGCGGCAAACTGCTCGCGCCCTTGCTGAACGCCGGGAACAACCGGGCAAAACTCAAGGCATCCCGTGCCGCGCTGGAGGCTGAAACGTACAACTACCAGCAAACCGTCCTCACGGCATTCAAGGAAGTCGACAACGCCCTCACCACCTTCTACAAGATACGCGAAATCCGCGAGTCGCGCTCCCGGCTCGAACAAGCCGCTCGCTCGTACATGGAACTCGCCACCCTGCAATACATCAACGGAGTCATCAGCTACCTCGACGTCCTCGACGCCCAGCGCGGTTACTTCGACGCCCAAATCAGCCTCAACAACGCCGTCCGCGACGAACTCCTCTCCGTGGTCAGCCTGTACTCGGCACTCGGGGGAGGATGGGAGACAATTGAAAATTGAAAGTTGAAAATTGAAAATGAACGTGCCGCTGAAGCGGGAAAGCCGGGATATTGCTGAAGGTGGCGGTATCCCGGCTTCTTTTCCGGTCTATTTTAGATTGAAGGATCTTCACTGCAACTTGCATTTGCCCTCTTTTTTCAAACGACACCATGATGCAATATTAAAACAATCAGATTACAAAACAATGAATACATCAACATGCTTTTGTGTTGTTTTTACAATACTTGTCTAATTTTAACCCAACATTATCCAAAATAAACACAAGACACATTGCTCTGTTTTATAGCAACTTACACTTTTTTTCCCGTTTTACCCTCTCGAAACCCGCGCCACCAAAGGGCTAGGAACCTTCATAACCTGCCCATAACCTGCTTAAAACCTGCTCATAACCTGCTATAGGCAGGTTATAACAACGTCATTACGACAACATATTTAGTTAATCAGACAGCTCGACGCTTTTCCGGGTTCACACAAGCACGGGTACAAGCACTGTCATGGCTATCGGGCAGGCAGCAAACACATCCACGCTTCAAATACATCGCGTTTTTGTCAAAAAACGACTATTATAGCCCGAAATTGAGCGTTTTTACCTTTTTGCACCAAATTACGATTTGGCAAGTGAAAAAAAATACCCTTATTACGATTTGGCAAGTGATATTTTGTTGAATTGTCTCCCCGTGGATTCTATTTTTACTTAGTTTTACATTCTCGAACCACCGCACGCGGTGCTATCCCGGCGAACAAAACACTTATATATAAAAACAGCTTCATGAAACTTTTTCGACGAACTAAAAACAACCTATGACAACAAAAACAATCATCACACGACTCGGGTGCGCCGCCCTGCTCCTCGGCGGATGCGACGTGAAAGACCCGATTCACGATACCCCGCACCCCGACAGCGGACGAATCACGCTCGTGACCGAGTGGCACGACTGCTCGGCAGGTACCGGTATCCCCGCCACCTACACGGTGAAGGTGGGCGAATATTCCGCGACGGTAAGCGGCACGACGGTCACGGTAGACCACCTCTTCGAGCCGGGCAACTACCGCCTCGTCGTCCACAACACGCCGGACGCCATCACCGTGAACGGCACCGTGGCGACCGCGGCAGCGGCTGCCACCCCCGCGGGACAGACCGGAACATTCATACACGCCACCCCGGGATGGCTGCACGCCGGCGTCACGAATGTCGCAATAGAGAAGGACAAGGAACATACCGTCACGGTGGTCGCGCGCCAACAAACGCGCCAACTCACGCTCGTTATCGAACCCGCGGGAGGCACGGCGGGTAAAATCGAAAGCATCGAAGGCACGCTTTCCGGCGTTGCCGGAACGCTGGACATAGACGCCGGAACGTGTACTGCCCCCTCGAACGTGGCACTGGCGTTCACGAAGATAACTGACGGCGCGAATACCGGGAAATGGTCGGCTACCGTACGGCTGCTGGGTGTAGCGGACGGGCAACAGAGGCTAAACGCCAAAATCCGCTTTACCGGCGACACCCCCACCCCCGTCACCCTCGACAGCGACCTTTCCACGGCACTCGCCGCGTTCAATACCGACAAGCACATGCCCGTCACGCTGGACGGCGCGGTGGTGGAAACGCCCACGGGTGCGGTACTCTCCGCCACGATTACCGACTGGAATCCCGTCAACGGCAGTCCCGTGGTGGCAGACTGACAACATTGGAAACTGATAAGTAATAATTAAAAAAGCAATGATATGACAATAGCAAATTGCAAGAAACTCCTGCTGCTCGCGGCGCTTCCGGCCATGATGCTGGCATCGTGCAGCAAGGAAGAACCGGGTGGCAACGACGCCGACAGCCGCATCCCCGCGGCATTTACAGCCGTGGTGCAACCCACCGCTTTGCCGCCGCATACGAATACCGGTGGCTCGTCACCTGCCACCCGCACAGCCCTCGGCCCCGATGGCAACACCGTGTGGACCGCGGGCGACGTCGTGAGCATCTCCATGCTCACCCCCGGCGGCACGCTGCCCGACGACCTCGTCCCCGGCAGTGCCAACGTGCTTCACAACGTAAACCCGGAGGACGGAGCACTGACCCCTGCCGACGGCACGCCGATGTATTACCCGCAAAACACAGCGGTGGACATCATCGCTTGGCACACGAGCAAAGCCCCTGACGACAATTATATCCTCACCCTGAACACCACCGACCAGACCACCGTCGAAAAACAGCTCGCGCTCGACCCCCTCTACAGTAAATTCGAGGGCGTTCCCCGCGGCAATAATCTCGTCGTCCTCGTATTTCACCACCTGATGAGCAAAGTCAAGTTCGATATCACCCTCGGATTGGGGCTGTCCGGCGGTACGCTGACGGATGTACGACTGGCAGGCTTCCCCGAAGAAGGAAGTTTCGATATGCGTGATGGTTCTATAAATAAATTGGTTAGCCCCGCCGGGTCTGTTCGTGCGCTGAAATCGGGGGTGGCGGCAGATGGAACGGACGCCAGCTACACCGCCCTGCTTATCCCGCAGGATGCAAATTCCACCCCTCGCACGATAGTGGTCACCGTGAATGGCAAGGAATACACCGGCACCATCCCCGCAACCGATGCCTACGCTGCCAACACGATGTACACTTATCCCGTCAGCGTGCGCGAAACCGGCGTTGAAGTGGGGATTCCTACTACCGACGTGCCTTGGACGGAAGGCGAACTGCCCACCGTGACCCTCGACGGTAAAATATTCCGAATTATCCGCAATGCCGACGACCTCAAGCGTTTTGCTGACGATGTGAATAACGGACAGCAGAACCTCAATGCCATACAGACAGCGGATATTGACTTGAATGGCATTGACAATTGGAAGCCTATCGGTATGCAGTACGGCACTGATTTACGGCCATTTACTGGCATTTATAACGGTAACGGATACACTATCTCCCATCTGAAAATCAGTAATATGCAAAATGGATCAGCTGCCGGCCTTTTCGGGAGAACAGGCAGCGGTGCTCTGCTGACCGGCATTCACCTGCGCGATGTGAAGATAATACCAGACTATACAATAAATGTCGGAACCCTCGTTGGATGGAATGGTAGTAATTCCACTGTTTCCCTATGCTCCGCTCAGGGGAAAATCAATACGAGCGAATTTGACCCAAATGCCGGCGGATTAGCGGGAGGTAACGAGGGTACTATTACCCGTTGCCGGACGGACGTCAAGATAACAGTAGATCGCATAAGACTATTAGGACAACGTTCAGTAGAGGCCGGAGGAATAACAGGAGTGAACGATTCCGGTGGCCTACTATTTGCCTGCCACGCCATCGGCAGCGTCACTGTGGAGGTAAATGCATCTGACGGTAACTCTATAAATGCAGGAGGAATTGCCGGGTATAATATGAATAATCCCAACTCCACTATCTACTGTTGTATAGCTGAAGGTAATGTCTCCGTTACATCTGAAACAGCAAACGTCAATATCTATGCCGGAGGATTGGTAGGCTATCACTATTATCAAGGAGTACTCAATAATTGCTACGCCCGTGGCACCGCTACAGCCAGCACTGGAGGGATAACCATCGGCAGAATTGGCGCTATCGTCGGATTCATGGAGGGCGATAATGTATGGAACTGCTACGGCGCCGGCGCCGGTGGTAAAGGCACATCCAATTGCCAAAGTACAGCATATCTTATCTACAATACCA
>QWCH01003764.1_pt1 | contig 21541 bp, 15 predicted proteins | sample 1972671 | NCBI WGS metagenome assembly QWCH01 (sample SAMN09866713, study PRJNA288562) | Human gut metagenome isolate term3_stool, whole genome shotgun sequencing... | isolation source: gut | host: Homo sapiens | place: USA: California | reverse complement strand
GGAAGCTGGCTATACAATTGACAATGGATAATTGACAATGGACAATTAATAAACACTATAAAACATGAAGCACCTATCTATCTTAGCATCCGCCCTCCTCTTAGGCGCTGCGTCCACATACGGACAAGCCCAGGAGAGTTGCCGGTTTGCACCCGATCCGACTCTGCAGAAGCCGGAATTATATGCAGGCTACGACTGTGTAAACCTGCTGGACAGTACCGCCGTGACCGTGCAGCCGACCGGCTCCGGCTCATTCGCCGTCTGCAAAATCATCAAAGTGATGAACACTCGCGGAGCCGTCGCCAACCGCATCCTCAAATACGATTACGACCCGTTGACGGCACACGCCGAGTTCCACCGCGTCACGATCTACAAAGCCAACGGCGACGTGGTCAACCTCGACATCACCCAGCAGCAGGATTATGCAGCCCCCGCCCGCGCCATTTATTGGGGAGCCCGCCAGATCATGATGGAAATAGGGCGCCTCGATCCAGGCGACATCATCGACTATCAGATCGATAAGAAAGGTTTCACATACGCCCTGCTCACGGATGCCGGCGACGACGAGTCCCGCTTTATTCCGCCCATGCGCGGACAGTTCTACGACATCGTCCCCTTCTGGGCAACCGAACCGACCGTCCGCAAAGTATATAAGGTAAACATCCCGATGGAGAAAGAGATGCAGTTCCAGTTCTACCAGGGCGAATGCACCTCCTCCATGCGCTACGAGGACGGCCGGAAAGCCTACACCTTCGTCAGCACAGAAATCATGCCTACCCGTCGCGAGCCGAACATGGTCGACCTCTTCGACGCAGCACCCAAGCTGATGATGTCCTCCACCCCGCGCTGGCAGGACAAATCCCTTTGGTTTAACAAGGTGAACGAAGACTATGGCAGCTTCAACGCCATCCCCGAAGCCCAGAAGAAAGTGGACGAACTGATACGGGGCAAGAAGACCGAGATGGAAAAGATCGCCGTCCTCACCCACTGGGTCGCTGACAACATCCGCTACTCCGGCATCTCGATGGGCAAAGGCGAAGGCTATACACTGCACAACCTCAAGATGAACTATACGGACCGTTGCGGTGTCTGCAAAGATATCGCCGGCACCCTGATCGCCTTCCTCCGCATGGCAGGCTTCGAAGCCTATCCGGCCATGACGATGGCAGGTAGCCGTGTGGAAAGTATTCCCGCCGACCACTTCAACCATTGCGTGGCCGTCGTGAAGCTATCCAGCGGGACCTATATGCCGCTCGACCCGACCTGGGTTCCCTTCTGCCGCGAACTCTGGAGCAGCGCCGAACAACAGCAGAACTACCTGCCGGGCGTCCCCGAAGGCTCCGACCTCTGCCTCACCCCCGTTTCCGCTCCCGAGAACCACTACGTGCGCATCAAGGCGGACAACAAGCTCGATGCCAAAGGAACGCTGACCGGACAGTTCACCATTACCGCCGAAGGACAGTCGGACAGCAACATCCGCCGTATCTTCACAGGTGGCTGGCAGACGCAGTGGCAGAGCGCATTGGAGGCACAGCTTCTCGCCGTCTCTCCCAAAGCCCGCCTGATCAGTGTCGACTATGGCAAAGACCCGAAAAACTACCAGGCCGCCCCGATCAAGATGACGTTCCGTTATGAGATCCCCGGATATGCCCTTCCCGGAGAAGGGGAAATGCTGTTCAAACCGATGGTGATGAATAATCTTTACAACCAGGTGAAAAGCTACCTCCGTATCGATACCGACCTGAAAGAACGCCGGTATGGTTTCAAAGATGCCTGCTCACGCCTGGTCGAACTGGACGAAACGATCCAGCTCCCCGCCGGATACAAGCTGGTCAGCGAGGCTAAGGAAGACCGTAAGCAAAGCAACGCCGCCGACTTCGAAGGCTATGTCCGCCAAGGAGACGGTAAAGTAGTGCTTCATCAGAAGCTGGCCCTGAAGAAACGCGTTTACGAGGCCGGCGACTGGGATGGTTTCCGCAACGCCGTCAATGCGCATAAGGCGTTCGGCAATTATCTGGTGATAAAACAAGGGAACTGATTGCTTAGAAGTAATCGCACCCGATTAGTCCTAAGTAATCGCATACGATTATACCTAACCAATCGCACCCGATTACTGGTAAGTAATCGCATCCTCCCACAAAAGGGAGAATAACAGAACAAAGAAGATATATTATTAAAGCAATAGATTACAATGATACATAACAAATATAAACTCGCCCTCCTCCTCTGTCTCCTGTTAGCGACAGTCACCGCGTTCGGTGCCCCGGAGGCAGAATACAAAAAGTTGGAAAAGACCTGGACGCTCCAATCCGATGGTAGCCAGGAGTTCCGTTGCAACATGGAACTGACACTCTTCACCCACACCGCCATGAACGGCACATACGGAGAGAGCTTCATCGTCTACAACCCGCAATACCAGGAGCTGAAGATTAATTCTTCATACACCCGGCAGAAAGACGGTACCGTCATCAAGACGCCGGACAATGCCTTCGTGGAAGTCCTTCCCCGCAATGCTGCCGACGCTCCGGCCTATAACCACCTGAAAGAAATGGTAGTTGTCCACACCGGATTAGAGCTGGGCGCAACGATCTATCTCGACTACACAGTCACTTCCAAGCCGGGCTACCTGCCGGAGGTGGATGTATTCGAAACCCTGCTCCAGTCCTCCCCCGTCAAGGAATACAGGCTTACGATCGTAACGCCAGCCGACAAAGAGTTAGCCTTCACATTGGCCGGCAACAAGACGAAACCGTCCGTCACGCTCTCCAACGGGATGCGTACGACAGCCTGGACTTTGCGCAACCTTCCGGCTGCCTCCCGTGCACCGTTCGTTTCGGTTGCCAATGGCGATGTGCCCTTCCTTGCCGCTACGACCTATGCGACTGAAGGCGATGCACTGGCCACCTTGTTCAAACAGTTCAACCCCGTTGGCGACATGCAGCTCACGACCCTGGCCGAAAGCCTCACAGAAGGCATCACCAAGGATGAAGACAAGCTGAAAGCAATCCTCGAATACACCACCAATCACATCGCCAACAACACGCTGACGCTCGAACAGACCGGTTACCGCCTGCGCCCCGCCTACGAAGTCGTAAACACAGCCTACGGGACGGAGGCCGAAAAAGCCAACCTGCTCGCCGGCTTGCTCAGCGGCGCAGGGTTCAAAGCCGAACCAATGGCTACCTATCAGGCACACGCCGACAAGGGCTTGGCGCTGAAAGCGATCGACCAGCTGTTTGTATCCTGCATGGTGAACGGAGACTTATATGTATTCTCCACTTATTCCACCCGTCGCCCACAGACGGTGAACTTCGACCGGACACCGCTCTTCAGCCTGACGGACGGAAAGCCTGTCGCTATCGCTGTCCCTAAGGACTATCAGATCAAGAGCGACATCGCCCTGACATTCAAAGACGGCAAAGTGACAACATCCGTGAAAGAGTCCGTAGGTAATGCACTGATGCCCTATTTCACGACAGGCAACAGCGAAAGCAACAAAACGGCGCCCCTGAAGGTGCAGGACGGATATGCGACAATCGTATTGCCGGATGCCGCCTACGGCTTCTCACACTTGGGTTACGGATACCTGAACAGCCAGCGGAAAGAGAACATCCTGTTGCCCCGCCAGGTAAATGAGGTTTACACCTACACCGTCGAATGTCCCGACAACATGGAGTTGCGCACCCCGGAAGCCAACCGGACGATCCGTAATGCCGCCGGTAGCCTCACCCTGGCTGTCAAGAAGAACGGCAAGACAGCAACCGTCACCCGCAGCCTCGAACTCAGCAAACAACTCTATACCCCTACCGAATACACCGCCCTGCGCCAGCTCTTGACGGAGTGGAGCGACGTGAATGGGAAAACGTTGTTGTTCGAGGTTCACTAATTAAACACTTAAATTACCCCAATATGAAACTACTAAATCTAACCGCCGCCCTCCTGTTAGGGGGAGCGTTGCAAGCACAAAACCCGTTGCCGGTCATCCACCCGCAACCGCAGATGGTCATGCCGTCGGTCAACCCTCTGAAAGCGCCTCACGGCTTTATCCTCTCCGGGATGAAGAACCCGGATCCGGATGCCATACGGTTGCTCAGGGAGACCCTGTCGATCACAGACGAGCCCGATGCCCTGCCTCTCGAGATCACAATAGAGGGGCAAGCACCGGAGCCGAAACGATCCGGTGCTTATCGCTTGATTATCAATCATACGGGAGTCTACATTGTCGCCCCAGACAGCCGCGGTCTCTTCTATGCCGCCCAAACCCTGAGACAGTTGGTTCGGACGGATGAACAGGGAAACCAGACACTGCCGGTATGTACCATCATCGACTATCCCGACGTTGCTTTCCGTGGTACCGTCGAAGGCTTCTACGGCGATCCCTGGAGCCATGCCGACCGTATCGAGCAGCTACGCTTCTATGGCAAGATGAAGATGAATACCTACATCTACGGCCCGAAGGACGATCCTTACCACAGCTCTCCCAACTGGCGCAAGCCCTATCCGGAGAAAGAGGCCGCCCAGATCAAGGACCTGGTGAAGGAGGCCGCCGCCAACAAAGTGGACTTCGTTTGGGCCATCCACCCGGGATTGGACATCCAGTGGACCGATGAAGACCGGATGAACGTCCTGAATAAGTTCGGCATGATGTACGACCTCGGTGTCCGTTCCTTCGCCGTCTTCTTCGACGACATATCGGGCGAAGGGGCCAAGGCCGACAAGCAGGCCGACCTGCTCAACTTCCTGCAAAAGGAGTTTATCGAGAAGAAGGAAGGGGTAAGCCCCCTTATCATGTGCCCGACGGAATACAACCGTGCCTGGGCGGGAAGCGACTATCTGGACGTACTGGGCCAGACGCTCGACCCCGCCATCCATGTGATGTGGACAGGCAACAGCGTCATCCACGACATCACCCTCGAAGGACAGGAGTGGGTGAACAAGCGTATCCAGCGCCCGTCATACGTATGGTGGAACTTCCCGGTGAGCGACTACTGCCGCGACCACCTGCTGATGGGACCTTCATACGGACTTGACCCGGAAGCCGTACACGCCATGTCGGGCTTCGTTGCCAACCCTATGGAACGGGCGGAAGCCTCGAAGGTTGCCCTTTTCGGTGTCGCCGACTATGCCTGGAACATGAAAGCCTACAATCCGGAGAGCAACTTCACCGATGCCTGCCGCTTCATCCTGCCCGAAGCACCGGAAGCCTTCCGCACCTTCTGTGAGAACAACTGCGACCCGGGACCTAACGGCCACCGCTATCGCCGGGACGAATCCGTCCGCTATGCCGGAGATGCCGAAACATTCCTACGCGACTTCCGCCAGCACAGTTATAATGCAGAAGCCGCCGACCGGATGAACCAGTTGTTTGCCGAGATCACTGCCGCCCCTGCCGCTATCGAAACAAGCAGCAACAAGGCGCTGATAGATGAGATAAAACCCTGGCTGATGCAATTCCATCTGTTGGGTAAGGCCGGACAAACCGCTCTTGCCGTTGCCTCGGCCGGACAAGGTGAAGACCGTGCCGCCACCTGGCAGACATATCTCTCCCTCACCTCCCTGCTCGACAGTATGCGCATCATCGACCGGACATACAATCAGAACCCCTATCAGAAGGGAGTGAAGACTGGCTCACGTGTCCTGACCCCGTTTGTACAGGAAATCTATTTGCAGACAGGTCGTAACCTCCTGTTCCCGAATCAGGCAGACCAGGCCGCAGCGCAAATGAGCAAAGCCTCCATCCTGACGGATATCGAACAATTGAAATACCAGCCGTTGAAAGAAAGCGCAGACCAGATCGGCTACAACCGTCTGAACGAAGTGCTTCGTATCGAGCCAGGACAATCCTTCGGCCTTGCCTGGGAATTGCAGAAGGAGGCGACCTCATTCAGCTTCAGCCTGCCGAAGAGTGAGAACAGCGGACGCCTGTTCGAATGGTCCGCCGACGGAAAGACATGGACAGCTATCACCGGTATCCCCGCCGACCAACCCCGCTTCAAGCTGGAGCAGATCGCACCGGAAGCCCGCTACATCCGTATGCGTAATACGACGGACAAGCAAATGCAAATCTATCTCTACGACTTTACAGTGACGACGAAGGAAGATATGTCCATCGATCCTGCCCGCCTGATGTACGACAAAAACCTGGAGTCAGCCAATACACTGCCAGCCGGTTCACGCATTGCGATCGACAGCAACAAAGGCAGTTCGCTTGAACTCTACCTGTCCGGCTCATCCCGCAGCCATATCGTGGTGGAAGGAACTCCGCTAAAAGGGAAAACCAAGCAGGTTCTCTATTCCGGCCCGGCCGGTTACATCAAGCTGGACAAGGAAGCATTGGAGAAGGTAAAGAAAGTAGAAGGCGGGTTTGGAACCCGCCCTTTTTATCATTCATCCATCGGGAACCGTACCCCCCACTCCGACCTGAGATCATCCAGCATCCGCATGACACGCAAGGTTTCGCTATGCGGCATATAAGGCGTTTCTATCTTTCCCTCACGGATTGCATCGATCGATGCCTGCACCTGATATTCGAAGCCTGTTATCTGCGGCGGACAAGTATAGCGGGCCACCTCCTCATGGTTAATCGAATAAACGACTGCCTGTTGCGGGTTATTGATATTGTCAACAATGATGTAGCCGTTATCCCCGGAGATAACCCCTTGCCGGTCATTCGCACAGAAAGCTGTCATTTGCAGGACAGCCATCCGGTGGTTCTTATAGACAAACGTAATACTGTTTTGCAAATCCACGCCCGTCTCCCCTTTCACGCAAGCTGAGGTAATCCCTGTAATCTCCGTACCAAAAAGCATCATGGCAAAATTGATCGGATAGACACCGATGTCCAGCAAGGCGCCCCCGCACAGGTCCGGCCTGGCAATGCGTTCCTTCTCTGCAATCGGATAGCCAATGTTGGCAGTCAGCATCATCACCCGTCCGATCGCCCCATTGTCCACCAGCTCGCGAAGCGTCGCGGAGAAAGGCATATAACGTGTCCAGATCGCCTCTGTCAGGAAAACCTGTTTCTCTTCCGATAGCCGGATCAGCAACTCCGCTTCCCGGGCATTAGCTGTAAAAGCTTTCTCCAACAAAACAGGTTTGCCCTTCCCGATGCACATCCGGGCATGCTCGAAATGGAAGGAATGGGGAGTGGCGATATAAATCAACTGTACTTCCGGATCATCCGCCAGTTCTTCATACGACCCGTAAGCCCGCGTAAAACCCCATTCACGTGCGAAACTTTCGGCATTCCCGAAGTTGCGCGAGGCTACGGCATACGGTTCTACCCCTTCCATATCGCGCAATGTATGCGCCATTTTACGGGCAATATGCCCGGCTCCAATTATTCCGACTTTAAAGTTTTCCATAACATACTATTCATTTATTAGTCGGTAAATATACGAAATAATTGCTGATCTATTCCATGATGACCACCACCGGATTATCCTCCTCGCCTACTTTCTTTAGGGCGGAAACTGCGGCAGGGAGATCGGTTTTGCCGGCATTGTCCTCAAACCACTGGACGACCTCTTCGGAGGGGAGCACGGCTGCAAATTCACCGGCGGAAGAGATAGAGATCGGTTGTAGGGGAAGGAAACCGTTCAGGTCATCGGCTATCTTTTCTTCGAAAGGATATACTTTCACCGTTCCGTCAGCCTTCCGGTAAAGGGCATTATAGGTTTTACTATTGTCAGTATAGACATTCGTCAGGAAGCGGAACAGGATAACGTCCTCGTTCTCCATGAATTTCCCCGGATAGATTGCATCTTTCTTGTCGTCAAACCGCTCGTTGTAAGCCCAGGCATGCACACCGGGATTCAGCACACGCACCGGCCGAAACTCCTTGTCGGCCGAAACCTGATAGATCGTGTCGTTAAACGCCTGCCTGAAATAAAGTTCGCCATCGTTATGCCAAAAACAAGCGTTGCCGAGCGACGTGATAGAAGAGCGGTTGTCCTTATATTTGATGATAAGCACCCCGTCGCCCCCATCCCTCTGGACGGAAATGGACGCGATCTCATCCGGGGCAACAGCCTTTTCGCCCTGGCTGTCTATCGGCAACCATTGTTCGCGGACAATTTCATCGCCACGAAACAGGGCGAGGCGCGCCGGCAAGCTGTCGGTAGCCGAATAATAGCCCGCAATCAAGTCTGCATCCAGATAATCAAAGGAAGCAACCGCCGGAAATGCAGGAGCGGCAATCGGCGGCGTCCAGATATGGTCGAAGCTACCATCCGCCCCGTAAGCAACCATCTTGCCATTCCAGCCGGGGAAAAAGAGCTTGTTGGTGCCGGGGTTCTGCCACCCGCCATGCACTGTCGAATAGCCTTCGGGATCTTCACCCACATGACCAATATTACGGATGAATCGCCCGGTCTGTTTGTCGAACAACTGGCAAAGCTTACGTCCGGAGGTCACCACGATCCAGTCGTTCAGAACGGTTGCCCAAGCTCCCGGCCCTACGAGAATACTGTCCGTCGTCTCCAACGGGACATAGCGTATCTTCTTGAAACAGTCCGACGTCTTCAACTCCGCCTGCTGGTCGAAAGCTGCTCCCAAAGGAATGACCTCCAACTGTCCACTCTCCGTTTTATCCCCGCTGCAAGCGCCCAGGAAAAGGCAAGCCGCGAGGGTCGCCTGATACAGATAACTCTTATTCATTTTCTTTCTTCAAGGTTATTTCCATTATACTTCTATTCGCATATTTGTCCCCGTATTTCTCTGCCGCTGATTTCTTGGGCAATATAGTCATCGACTGAACCCTTGTCTCATCAAGTTCGGAGAGCTTGTCGTAAGGATATTCCTTGCCGTCGATAAAGAGCACCGGGTCCGGCTCCGGATGTGAACCGGGACGGGGAGCAGGACGCATTTTGATACCTTCCAGCTTACGGAACTTAAAATTTCCTATCGTACCGCGAAGCGTACCTTCCGGCTGAAGATCGGGTCTTATTTTCGTCGTCACGAGGATCACGCCGTGCTCTCCTTTCTTCCCGTAAAGCTCAATGCTTTTCATATCTTTCAGGACAGAAATGCTGCTGATCGTAGACGGATCGAGCGTATTCGCATCGAAATCCGGCTTCTCCACGCCGTCAATGATGAAGAGCGGACGGGGGGCCAGTGAGTCTGCTACTACAACGTTCGTCGGCATATCGCCATAACCCACTACACGGACGGTATCTTGCGGTACTGCCTGTTCCTGCGCCTGACGCGGGATCGCAGAAGCACTAACGGTATTTACCGAAACAGGCCTGTTCTCCTGCGGCCCCGCGTCAAGCGCGGGGACTGGTTTCGCTTTCGCTATCGGAGCAGCGTCTATAACAGGAACAGCTTCCATAACAGGGTCGGCCTCCACAACAGGAAGAAATTCCGGGACGTTGACCGCTGAGATCTTTTCTAAAGAGCGCGAGATTTCCGGACGGGCAAACGCCACTACCGCAACAGCGGCAAGGGGCAGGACATAAAGGTACTTCAACCGCGCCCAGGGATTTGATTTTTGTTTTAGCATCATGGTAATTCGTTTTTTAAGTTTACTGTGGTTAAAGCTGTTGGCCATAGAGGTGAAACGCTGTGTGCCGACCGCTTTTTTGATTAATAACATCTGATAATGCCGCGCATCCACACCATGCCGGATCACGCTTTCGTCCGCCTCGAACTCATGCACGTTCTGCAACTCCTGTTTCAGCAGCCAGGCGGCAGGGTTGAACCAGTGCAGGACGACACATACGCCGGCGAGCCACATATCCAACGAATGCCATGCCTCGATATGCGCCCGTTCATGCGTCAGAATCTCCGTCCCGCTCTCTTCCATATCGATGCGCGAGATGACGATGTTGCGCATCCAGCTGAAAGGGCTGACCGGCCGGTCGACCACAACAAGCCGCACGCCGCTATCCAGAACCGTCACTTCACCCGAATGAATCAGACGCACAATCTGCCCGACGGAATAGAGAAACCGCCCCGCAAAAAACAGGCAACCACCCACATAGATTGCAAACAAGACCGTCAGCCAGAGCGTCATGTCACTTGCCGGTGCCGTTGTCTCCTCAACCGGTGCAGCAGCCATCAACAGGAGCCGCTCGATGTCGAGCATCGTGCGCTGCACAGCCACCGGCTCGTCCGTCACCAGACGGATAAAGGGAATAGCAACGGAAAAGGCAATCACGCCCAACAGCGCCATCCGGTTGAACCGATGGAACGTATCTCGACTCAGCAGCAGGCGGTAAAAAAGATAGAACGCCGCCAGGCAGCAGGTCGACTTCAACAGAAATACTAAAAATGTACCCATACGTGCGTCGTTTTATTGGTTACCCTTCTCCACTTCGTCGATCAGCTTCCGGAGCTCGTCCACCGAAATCTCCTCCTCCCGGACCAACGACGAGATGACGCCGAGATAGGAATTGTTGAAATATTTGGCAATGACGTTTTTCAGCGTGCCCCGGCTGTAGTCCGCTTCCGAGACGGCAGCGTAGTACTGGTAGGTGTTACCATAGGTATTATGTGCCAGAAATCCTTTCTCTTCCAGGCCGCGCACAATGGTCGACAGGGTATTGAAATGCGGCTTCGGTTCACCGTAAAATTCGAGCAGTTGTTTCACAAACAGCGGGCCTTCCGTCCAGAAATAGCCCATGATCTCTTCTTCTCTTGCAGTCAGTCGTTTCATGATATTTTAATTCTTTCAGGCAAATAAACTAAATATTTTAGTTTGCGAACTAATTTATTTAGTTAATAAACTAAAAGGATACGTTTATATCCTCTTCTTACGATTGCTTTATCGGAATCCTGCCATAACAACACAGGGCTGAAGGATTGAATACTAACGACAAACTACTTACAAGGAGGTTACTTATATCGTTAAAAAAGAAGAGAGGCTTCGCCATCCGGATTATCCCGGAGCGAAGCCTCTCTCTTTAACTTTCAACTCTCAACTATTTTCACCTTTTCGGTATATCCACCGACGTCTCCTGTTCGCCCAGGAGATTGTGGGAGAAGTAGTCGACCATGCGCCAGTAGAAATATTCGTCCATGTCGCCGAAGCCGTGACGCTGTTGCGGGAGCATGAGCATGTCGAAGCGTTTGCCGGCACGGATCAGGGCGTCTACCACGCGGAGGGTGTTACCCGGATGGACGTTGTTGTCGATGTCACCGTGGACGAGCATCAGGTGGCCTTTCAGCTGTCCGGCGATCTCTTCGTTCGTGCGGATGTTGTAGACAAAGGTCGTATCGCCCTTTTCACTGACCACCTCTTTCACGCCGTGGTGCGTCTCGCTCCACCAACGGTTATAGATGCGGTTATCGTGGTTGCCGGCACAGGAAACGGCCGCTTTGAAGAAGTCCGGATATTGCAGGATCGCTGCGGTAGACATGAAGCCCCCACCCGAATGGCCGTGGATACCGACACGGTTGATGTCGATAAACTTGCAACGGTCTGCCAACTGGATGATAGCTGCCTTCTGGTCTGCCAAGCCGTAGTCGCGCAGGTTGCCGTAACCAAAGTTATGATACCATTTCGAACGGCTCGGATGTCCGCCACGGTTACCGACAGTAACTACGATGAATCCGGCCTGTGCCAGACGGTCCGTACGAACGCCCATACGGCTGAACGGATAAACGGTTGCTTCCACCTGCGGACCGGGATAAACGTAGTCGATGATCGGGTACGTCCGTGTCGAATCGAAGTCGAACGGTTTATACATCACGCCGTAGAGGTCGGTCACACCGTCCGCCGCCTTCACCTTGAAGGGTTCGGGGAACTGGTAGCCGGCAGCCAGCAGTTGTGAGAAATCGCTTTCTTCGAGCGACATCAGTTTGCGGCCGCTTGCGTCCATCAGGTCCGTACGCGGGATGGTGTTGACGCGCGAGTAGTTGTTGACCACGAACGCTGCATTGTCGTCCATGCTCACGATATGGAAGTAGTCGCCGGGCGTCACCATTTGCAGACCGCTTCCGTCGAGATTAGCGCGATAGAGGTGTTCGTAGTAGGGATTCTCATCCTTTTCTTTTCCGTTAGCCAAGAAGTAAACGACGCGCTTGGCTTCGTCGACCTTCACGATCTGGTCTACATGCCAGGGACCACGTGTGATGCGGTTCTTCAGATTGCCTTCGCCGTCATAAAGATACAAGTGGGCCCAACCGTCGCGTTCGCTCCATTGAATCAGTTCCTTGCCATTTGCAAGAGCGGCCAACGGACGTACTTCCTGATAGGTATTCATCCGTTCTTCGATAATCGGGCGAATCGAATCCTGCCCGATGGTATAGGAACAAATGTCGATACGGTGCAAGTCACGGCTCGAACGGGTGACGAAGAAGCGGTTGTTGTCGCCCAGCCATACGCTTGCCACCTCTTTACGGTCGCGGTCTCTCTGTTGCCACGGCCGGCGTGCCACACGCAAGGTCTGGTCCTTAAATGCGGATGTACGAATCTCCTTATGGCTGTTATCGTTCATATCGAAAAGGAAAAGATGATATTGGGGAGCTTCCTTTTCACCGGGCATCTGGTATTTGTATGTTTCCAGCGTCGGACGGGGCGAAGCCATGGAGTTGATCACCCACAGGTCTTTCACCTCACGCTCGTCTTCCACCGTAATGGCGAAGTAGCGGGAGTCGGGCGACCATACGCCCCAGACGCCTTTCCGTTTGCCATTGCAAAGCGTGTCGGTGTTGAGCAGGCTGTAGGGCTGACCGAAACCGAAATCCTTCACGCCGAAGGTGGTGAGTTGGATGTCCGTCACGGTGCTGTCTTTATCGTCTTTTTTCAGTTTCTCGTAGTCTTCGCGGGTCATGCGATAGAGATTCAAGTCCTTGGCATAGACAACCGTCTTACCGTCGGGTGAAAAAGAAGCCCAGTCGGGATATTCGGTTTCCTTTTTCTTATCCTCGAGCCAGGTCAACTTGCGTGTCGGATAGTCGTAGGAGAAGAAGAAAAGCTCTTTCTTGTTTTTCGGTTCTTTCTTGTCGGTCGTATCTTTCTTGGCATCCTGCGAAGAGACGATGTGGAAAGTAAAGGTGCGGCCGTCTTCCTGCGCTTCCAACTTCTGGATAGGCAGTTGCTGGGCGGTGAATGGGTCTTTCACGATTTCCGTAATTTGGGCTGCCACGTCGTCGAGGTCGAACAGCGGCCGTTTGGTCTTTGCCACCGGATCGACAACATACCAGGCTTTTCCTTCACTTGTTTTATATTCGTACCAGAAACAGTTTCCTTTCTGGAACCAGTGCGGATCGACCGTGGTAGAGAATAGCATTGTGTTCAATTTCTCTTTAGTAAAGCGCTCCGCCTGCACATAACCCGGCAAGCGTTCTACGTCCTGGGCCTGTGCTCCTGCCCCGTGCAGCATCCCCGCACAAAGCATAACCAATAGTAAATGTTTTTTCATCTAACGTTGTTTTTTAAGAAAACAAATCCCTTATCCGGTTCTCCGGGTAAGGGATTCTGTTTATACATTCGTTTTTAAACCGGAAGAGTTCCACCGATCAGGATAACAACCAGCAAAGCCAAGATTGCATACAATTCAGGGAATACGGCCATAACCATAGTTGCACCGAACACATTGTGTCCTGCACCTACGCCGGCAATACCGTTTGCACAAACTTCCGCCTGACGGATAGAAGAGAACAAACCGGCAAATCCTAACACCAGACCTGCACCGAAAATAGCTGTCGCATTCAACATCGTAATACTGTCAACCAGGAATTTCTGCATCATGAAGTAACCGACGAATCCGTACAAACCCTGTGATGAAGGCAATGCACTCAGGGCGATATACGTACCTAACGCATCCGGATTCTTCTTCATTGCTCCGACTACGGCGTTACCCGCAATCGTCACACCATAACTACTACCGATGAAAGTCAGACCTGTCATCAACGCGATTCCAATGTAAGCTAATAAAATTGGTTCCATAATGATAATTGTTTTAATTTATTCTTTTGTTATTATTTAATTACTTTTTACCAGGGAGCGACTCCCTATTTGTTATGCTTTCTTGAACGGTTTGTATTCTTTTCCACCGCCTTCAAACTCAGCATTCTTATAATACTCTACGAAGATAAGACGCAACGGATGGACAAGCGAACTGATCGTACAAAGCCCGATGTTGATCGAATGGCCTATCAGCAGGATAATCAGCATACAGACCGCACGCAACACGACATTCATACCTTCCGTCATATCCACAGCTAACGAGTTGAACACGCCGCCCAGGATAGCGCCTGTCAGACCAATCGCGAACAGACGGATATACGACAGCGTATCACCCAACAGCCCGGAAGCCATATTATAGGTATTCCAAAGCCCTGTCCCGAAATTCATGAAGATATTCTTGCCCGGCGAATTGTAGAGGTAAGCCACAACCAACCCGACAACCGCGATACCGACAAAGACACTCTGAACCGTTTCAGGCAGGTGCATATTCAACATCGGCAATCCGAAAGCCAACGCCAGGAAAGTGATGACCAGCACCCATGCAAAAGGCGCAATACTGTATTTGAACCCCTTCTGCGCTTTCGTCTTGAAGGCAGCCACCGTCTTTCCGAAGATAATCTGGACCAGACCGATGACGATAGAGAAAGTCATCAGGTTGTCACTGCTCACAAAGTAGTCTTTCATCTTCGAGAACGCCGGGACATCTGCCAACGCGATACCGAAGAACGAACCCGTACACGTTCCGACAATCAGGGCGGCAAGGCCGAGATACTGGAACAAAGTCAGGTAAGGCTTGAAATCCGGATTCACCTTCCGTTTGAGGAACGTACAGACCAGCATCACCAGCAACCCGTATCCGCCGTCTCCGAAACAAAGCCCGAAGAAGAGCATGAAGAACGGGGCAAACAGCGGTGTCGGGTCAAACTCCGTATAGTTCGGAAGCGAGAACATCTTCGTGATCGGTTCGTATAGCTTGCTGAACTTGTTATTCTTTAGTTTGATCGGCACCTTATCTCCCTCTTCTATCGCCATCGGCTGGAAATAATAGCCGTCTTTTTCAAGCGCTTCTTCCATTGCCGGAGCATCTTCGGTCGGAACAAATCCTTCCAGGATCATCAGCTTGTCGCCTGCCTCACGACCGGTCTGCACCAGTGTGTTAGAGAGGTTAAATTCGTTCTGGATGTTTTTGTCCAGTTCGATCAGCGTGTTATATTGCTTGGCTGCAAACTCCTTCGTGCGGGCATCCAGAGATTTAAAGTTCTCCATCAGCTGCTCGTAGGCTGCGTGCAACTTAGCCAATCCGCGGTCCGGCATCTTCGGACGTTCGGCGTCGATCTCGATCGGAGTGCCGGTCTTCGTCACGGTAACGAAATAGGTCACCGACTGGAAGTTGTTCACCAGAAAGGCGTTGTACTCATCCCCCCACTTCGGTTCGTATTTGGAAGTCGGGCAACTGAAGAAAGTCACGTCATATCCCGCTCTCTTCAGGCGGTTGATATTGGCATAACTGAATTCGCCCCATATATCCATATAGGCGATATCCTTTTCCAGCGAAGCCCGTGCCGCCTGTAGCTGTACTTTCTGCTCCTGCAGTTCTTCGAGCTTATCAACCATCTTCAGACTGTCCTTCTTCGGCAACTCACGCGCCGGTGCCAACACAGTGTCTTTCGACTGTTCGTTCAAGGCCTTGCAGAAGCGGATTGCCTGGTTGACGCGTTTACGTTCGGCCAGCAAGGCTTGCAGTTCCGCATTGTCCAGGATCGAATTCGTCTCCTTCACGTGCAGGACGCCCAGGTCCCGGAGAGTCGCGAGGAATGCATCATATTCTCTATGATATACCATAAAGGCATATTTACTCATCTTTACTATCATGCTCCAGCCTCCTCTATTTCTTCTTTTGCTTTACGCTTTTCCTGATTAGCCCGCATGATCTTCTGTGACGACTTGGAAAGACTTTCTTCGTCTTCCATGAATCGTTTCACTTTGCGGATCGCATCCTTATAGCCCGGAATCTGTACCTTCTCGAAAAGGTTCACCTTCTGAGTGGTCTTTTTCCGCGCATGCTCCAATAACTCCAGCTTCATACCCGAGAACTCGGCTTCGATACCTGTACGCGCCAGCTTCTTCAGCAGCTCGATACCGTCGGTAAACCAGGCAGGGGCATTGAACAGGCTGTAGCGGCCGATCTCGAATTGGATCTCGTCCAATACAGGAACGACCACACCGGCAATCTTCTTCGTGGAGAGCGAAACATCCTTGACTGCGATCAGTTCGGGATTGAATTCGTTCCACAAAGCGACCATGTTTTCGTAGCTCTGTATCTCCTGTTCCAGCTGAAGTTCCAATTTCGTCACTTCATCCTTGGTGCGCTTCACTTCGATACGCAGGGCGCTTTCCTTGCTCTTGATCGTCGGCAGGGAACGCTCGCGCATCTTCAGCTGCTTTTCCAATTGCTGAAGGGAGGTTTTATTATATTGAAACTTTATTGCCATAATTATCTATATTATTTCCATAACCATGCATACTAAATTCCTTGGGCATGCATTTCCATTTTCATGGGCATGGATTTATTTTTTCCAGTATTTGTCTACCAATGCCTGTTTGATATTCACTTCGGCAGGCTGGAAGTATTCGCCGAACAGATTCCAAGCCACGTCGAGCATCTCGGTTGTGTCGAGGTTGACGTCGATCGCCAACAACTTGCTTGAATAGTCCTTCGCGAAAGCCAGCGTACGGTTGTCGTAGTCCGTCAGGTCGAAACCGTTCTCCATCTTCGTCTTTGCATTGGCAGCATCGGCATACAGACGGACGGCGGCATTCATCACCTGCGGATGGTCTTCGCGCGTCTTCTTTCCGGTTACCAGCTGTTTCAAACGGGAGAGGCTTCGGAACGGGTCGACGATAACTTTACCCACATCGCTGTCCTTACGCAGGTACAACTGACCTTCGGTAATGTAACCCGTGTTATCAGGCACGGCATGCGTGATATCGCCACCGGACAGAGTCGTCACGGCAATAATCGTGATAGAACCGCCGGCAGGGAACTGCACGGCCTTTTCGTAGATCTTCGCCAAATCCGAATACAGGGAACCCGGCATGGAGTCCTTCGACGGAATCTGGTCCATACGGTTGGACACGATCGCCAAGGCATCCGCATAGTTCGTCATATCGGTCAGCAGCACCAGCACTTTTTCATTCTTCTGGACAGCAAAATATTCAGCCGCACAAAGCGCCATATCCGGAATCAGGATACGTTCAACAGACGGGTCTTCCGTCGTATTGATAAAGCTGACGATGCGGTCCAGCGCACCGGCATTGCTAAATGTATTCTTAAAGAACAGGTAGTCGTCGTTCGTCATACCCATACCGCCCAGGATAATCTTATCCGACTGGGCACGCAGGGCTACCATTGCCATTACCTGGTTGAAAGGCTGGTCGGGATCGGCGAAGAACGGAATCTTCTGTCCCGTCACCAGCGTATTGTTCAGGTCGATACCGGCAATACCCGTAGCGATCAACTCGGAAGGTTGCTGACGGCGAACCGGGTTCACAGACGGACCGCCGATTTCCACATCTTTACCTTCGGGAATGGGACCGCCATCGATCGGATCGCCATAGGCATTGAAGAAACGGCCGGCCAGCTGGTCGCCCACCTTCAACGAAGGCGCCTTTCCCATGAAAACGACTTCGGCATTCGTACGGATACCTTCCGTACCCGAGAAAACCTGCAAGGTCACTTCGTCACCGATAATCTTTACCACCTGAGCCAGCTTGCCGTCGACAGAGGCCAGCTCGTCATACCCTACTCCTGTTGCTTTCAGCGAACAGGTCGCTTTTGTAATCTGGGTAATCTTCGTATATATCTTTTGAAATGCTTTTGTTGCCATACGCTTCTATTATTTATCTGCGCGCTCTGCAAGCAGTGCGTCAAGTTGATCGTTGAACTTCTTGAACTGTTCGCTCTCGTACTCGGAGTAGTTCATCTGCTTAAAGATGTTGATCATCTGCTTAAAGTAGTCCATTACTTCGAGGAAAGTATCGAACTTAAACTCGGTATGGCAGATCTTCACAACCTTGTCCAGCATAAACTCCTGGCGGGCCAGCGACGTCACCGCATCGATCGCATCGAAGGCATCCTGTTGCAGGATCACGAAGTCGATCAGCTCAGATTTCCAGAACGTCACGTGGTATTCCACAGGCACACCGTCATCACCGAGGATGTTGATCTGTTCGGAAATTTCCTTACCGCGCAACATACGGGTCTTGATCTCGTTCACCTTGTCAAGCCAGGTCGGAGAGATATGCTTGGCGATGTATTCCTGGAATTCGGGATATTCCAGATATTTGGAGTAACTGTCGATCGGGTTTACAGCCGGGTAACGTTTGCGGTCGGCACGTTCCTGCTCCAAGGCATAGAAACAGCGGGCCACCTTCTTCGTGTTTTCCGTCACAGGCTCTTTCAGGTTACCACCGGCCGGGGATACCGTACCGATAAAGGTCACGGAACCTGTCTGTCCGTTATTTAAATGTACATAACCGGCACGCGCATAGAAGTTAGCCACGATTGCCGACAAGTCCATCGGGAACGCATCCGGTCCGGGAAGTTCTTCCAGACGGTTGGACATCTCACGCAATGCCTGTGCCCAACGGGAAGTGGAGTCGGCCATCAGCAACACCTTCAACCCCATGCTCCGATAATACTCGGCAATGGTCATCGCCGTATAAACGGAAGCCTCACGGGCTGCCACCGGCATGTTAGACGTATTGGCAATAATAATGGTACGTTCCATCAACTTGCGGCCCGTATGCGGGTCGATCAGTTCGGGGAATTCGGTAAAGATTTCCACAACCTCGTTCGCACGTTCACCGCAGGCAGCGATAATCACGATGTCGGCTTCCGCCTGTTTGGAGATCGCATGCTGGAGCACGGTCTTTCCCGTACCGAACGGTCCGGGGATAAACCCTGTTCCGCCTTCCACGATCGGGTTCACCGTGTCGATCGTACGGACACCGGTTTCGAGCAGCTTATAAGGACGCGGCTTTTCCTTGTAGCAAGTGATGGCGCGTTTTACCGGCCAACGCTGTATCATGGTTACTTCCACATCTTTCCCGGCTTCGTCCGTCAGGACGGCGATCACCTCATTGATGGTATATTGTCCTGCTTCTTTCAGGCTCTTGATCATATATTCACCTTTGAAGGTAAAGGGGACCATGATCTTATGCGGCTGGAAGTTTTCGTCCACTTCGCCCAGCCAGTCACCGGCCGCCACCTTATCGCCTGCTTTGGCAAGCGGTTTGAAATCCCACAGTTTGTCGTTATCCAACGGGAAGGTATATTCTCCACGTCTCAGGAAAACGCCCTCCATCTTATCGAGGTCGTTCTGCAAACCGTCGTAGTTGCGCGACAACATACCCGGTCCCAGCGTTACCTCCAACATATGTCCTTCAAACTCGGCTTCGTCGCCCACCCGCATACCGCGCGTGCTCTCAAAGACCTGTACAAAAGCATTCTTACCTATTACCTTAATAACTTCCGCCATCAGCTTGACGCCTCCTACGGAAATGTAACAGATTTCATTCTGGGAAACCGGTCCGTCCACCTCTACAGTCACAAGGTTGGAAACGATTCCTTTTACAATTCCTTTCGTAGCCATAATTTATTTATCATTGTTTCTTTTAAATTCTTCCAGGGCATTCTCGCTGCCTTTCTTCATTGCTCCCACTATCTCGCGGAATGTTTTCTCGCCTGTCCCCTTATCCAGCGTTACCCAACGCTCGATCATCTCCAGTTTCAGCAGGTATGCAAATACACTCTCTATATCGAACGGTTTAAAGAACGTATGTTCCTCGAGCCATTCCCACTTCAGCAGGTCCACTTTCTTTTCGCGTACCATCAGATCGGTTTCTTCGGCAATGCGCTGCAGATCGGGCAAATAGTCCACCGTATCCCCCAGTCCGAAATCGCGGGCATTGGATGTACGGAGCGCCTGTGCCACTTCATTGTCTCCAACGATGTATTCGGCTTTATCAAGGCCATGTTTACGGCAGGTTATCGCGGTAAGCATGTTGTTGATGTTCAGGTTCAGTTCGAACCAGTCTGCAACAAACTTATTATGATTTTTCATCGCATACGCATAATAGAGCGTGGCCAGGCGGTCTTCCCAGGGAACATCCTGCTTGTCCTCTTTCCCTTCGCTTTCGAGATACAGCTTGAAGAACTCCTTGAAATAAGGAGGCATCCGGTCGTTCTTGGGTAGCTTTTCTTCTTCCTTCAACGCTTTGAGCAAAGCATTGAATTCGTCATACGTGATACATCCCCGCGGGTCCGGATCGTAATCCGGCTGTTTGGCTTGAGCGATCAGGTTCTTATTATCGAATTTGAGGAAGAACAGATCGATCAGCTTCTTATCGGCTTTCGTCAGTACGCCGTCCAATTCCTGCCTGAAGTCACAGACGGAATAGGTCAGTTTACTATCGTCGAGCGCGATATTGGGGAGTCCTGCAATCAAGCAATAATACTTACCCATATCAGAACAGCATTTCTACCAACCCGGGACGAAGGAATTCTTTGAAGAAGGCGACAAACTCGTCTTCCCCGAAACTTACTTTATAGGAACCGTCAGCCGGAACAATCGTGAAAGAGGCGTCATGCCCGCTTACTTTCTCGATCTTCACGCCGCCGTCCAACAGGCTCTTGGCGTTGGCGGTAAAATATTTGGTGAGCGCATCGGCTTCGGCAGTCTGGATCGTGATCGCTTCCTTCTTTGCCCATTCCTTTGCCATTTCCAGAATCACTTTCTGCATGAATGCAGTGTCAGAAACGATCGCTTTTACATTGGAAGAGGTTATCTTTCCGGTAATGAGGTTTACCACTTCGCTTTTCAGCGCTTCTACAGATTGGGTAGCAAACAATTTCAACTCGGCCTCCGTATTCTTTTTCAGTTCGGCCGCCTGCTTTTCGGCAGCTGCCACAATACGTTTTGCTTCTGCTTCCGCATCGCTCAATATCGTTTGTTTCTGAGCATTTGCATCGGCAATGATTCGCCCTGCTTCTTCGTTACCTTTCTCTACTCCTTCTTTGTAGATTTTATCGGTCAGTTCCTGAATCTTTGTATCCATTTCTATATGTTTTTATTAAATTGTTCCCCATGTATAGGTATTAAACGCGTACAAAGTTATTCTTTTTTATGAATTAACATTGTTATATACATAAAATCAATCCAAAAATTTAATTGTTGCGAATATATCCTCATTTTTTGTACTTTTGTTCATCTAAAAGTAGGAAATAATGTTCTCAATTACGAAAGCAACTGTTAATGATTGCCAATTAATTCAAGATCTGGCATCTAAAATCTGGGAACCGACCTATGGTTCCATCCTTTCCCGCGAACAGCTGGATTATATGTTCGACATGATGTACAGTCATGAAAATCTTCTCAAGCAGATGAACGAGCTTCACCATCAGTTCTTCATCATCTACGCCGATGGCGTCCCTGCGGGCTACCTGTCCATCGAAACGGTTGAGAAGGATTTGTATGAATTTCAGAAAATATACTCGCTGCCCTCCTTGCACGGCACAGGCATCGGCCGTTACATCATCGAGCAGGGCATCGCCTACCTGAAAAC
>QWCH01002649.1_pt1 | contig 21554 bp, 17 predicted proteins | sample 1972671 | NCBI WGS metagenome assembly QWCH01 (sample SAMN09866713, study PRJNA288562) | Human gut metagenome isolate term3_stool, whole genome shotgun sequencing... | isolation source: gut | host: Homo sapiens | place: USA: California | reverse complement strand
TTCCCCTATCAGGAAGAGGCAGATGCTATGTTTAACTCTGCTCTCATTTATGAGCTGGCAGTGTTAAAACAGTATGTGGAGCCGCTGCTTTTTGGAATTCCAAAGGATTGTCCGGAATATACAGAAGCAAAGCGACTTCTTAAATTCCTGGATTATTTTATCGGGGTCAGCAGCGAGGATATACCGAAAAACTCTATTTTAAGGGAATTTATCGGCGGAAGCTGTCTGGATGTGTAGGATAGCAAGTGTCCACATATGATATTTTTAATATGATATTTTTGGATTTACCCATGGACATGGCAAAGAAACTATGCTAAAATAAACAAGTTGTGAGTAAGACAGATGGTCGCTGCTGCGACACCGAGAGGACGCAGGAGAGGAAAGTCCGGGCTTCACAGGGCAGGATGCCAGATAACGTCTGGCGGGGGTGACCCTAGGGACAGTGCAACAGAAATATACCGCCCGCTGCATTTGCAGCAGGTAAGGGTGGAATGGCAGTGTAAGAGACTACCGCCCGGCTGGTAACAGGCGGGGCACATGTAAACCCCATCCGAAGCAAGACCAAACAGAGAGCATATGGCGGCCCGTCAGCTTTCGGGTAGGTTGCTTGATGCTGCTGGCGACAGTAGTACTAGATAGATGACCATCCAACGACATAACCCGGCTTACCGTTTTACTCACAACCTTTGCAACGATGAAGTGCGTCTCCTTGAATGAAAGGGGACGCTTTTTCGCATAAAAGAAAACGTATGCAGTATACAGCGAATGGTCAGACTGCTCTCAATGAGAGAACATGCTGCGCAAAAGGAGGGAATTTTATCATGACAGAAGGCGGAAAAAGAAGAGATGGCATTCTTTCACTGTTAGAGGAGAGCGACACTCCATTATCTGGAACAGAACTGGCTCATCGTTTTAAGGTAAGCCGCCAGGTGATCGTTCAGGATATTGCTCTTTTGCGGGCAGAAGATAAGAAGATCCTTTCTACTTACAGGGGATATGTTCTTGACCGGGAAAGTGAAAAAAAGAGAAAATGTATCCGGGTGTTCTGCGTCTGCCATTCTACCAAAGATACCCAGGACGAACTTCAGACCATTGTAGATTATGGTGGCCATGTGCTGGATGTGGCAGTGGATCATCCGCTGTATGGGCAGATCCGTGCAGATCTGATCATCAACAACCGCCTGGATGTAGCAGAGTTTGTAGACCGCATGAACCGCTACAATGCACAGCCTTTAAAGGTTTTGACCGGGGATTACCATTATCATACAGTGACTGCGGAATCGGAGAAAAACCTGGATTTTATTGAGCAGGAACTGCGGAAAAAGGGATACTTAAAAGAAGAATAGAGATAAGAAAAGTAATTGCAGGCATTAAGAAAGCGCCCAACCTCACATTGTGAGGCGGGGCGCTTTTTGCATCTGGTGTAGACTCACGATTAGACTCACGAATTCCGTGCTGACGCACTCTACTGTCTGCTTGCGCAGACAATTCGTTCGTTGTCCCTATTTATTTCACAACATCCAGATCAAATCCGAAGTACTGAACAGCGTTGTTGTAGCTGATGCCCTTAACGATGGACTCTAAGGACTTCATATCTGCCGGATATTCGCCGTTTTCTACTAATTCACCTATGAAGTTGCAGAGGATTCTTCTGAAATATTCGTGTCTTGGATAAGATAGGAAAGATCTTGAGTCTGTTAGCATACCTATGAATTTTGCTAGGACTCCTACGCTTGAAAATACCTTTAATTGCTCAATCATGCCTTCCTTGTGGTCTAGGTGCCACCAAGCTGTTCCAAGTTGGATATTTTGCATATTATCAGGATTTGCCCTGTTAAATGATCCGCATATTGTTGCTATTGGGAAGTGATCTTTTGGATTTAATGGGAAAATAACTGTTCTGGGTAGGCCATCATTTTCCTCAAAATCTGAAAGTAGGTTTGCAAGGTTTTCTGCATAACTTAAGTCGTTTTGGCTATCTCCACCTACGTCTGCTCCTAATTTTTCAAATAAGACCTTTGAGTTATTTCTTATTACTCCAACATGGATTTCCATCGCCCAATCAAGTTTTTTGTATTCTTTGGCTAGGAAAATAGTTAACTCTGTCTTGTATTTTTCTTCACATTCTGAGCAAACTTCCTTGCCTGATAATTTCTTTTGGACTATTTCGTTAAGTTCTTCTTCACTTGCCCTCTTGTATGGTATAAAAGCAAAGGCTTGGTCACTTGCCATACAGCCTAGTTCTTTAAAATATTCCATCCTTTTTACAAGGGCTTTTTTGATATCTGAATAATTTTTAATCTCAAATCCTACAGATCCAGAAAGTTTTTTAATATAATCTGCAAATCCGTCTTTTTCAATATATAAAGCATTATCTGGCCTATAGGCTGGCAATACTTTAACCTTAAAACTTTCATCTTCTGCTAGTAATTTATGATGAGAAAGATCTTCTGCAGGATCATTTGTAGTACAAACTGCAGCTACATTACTCATCTCGATTAGACCTCTTGGCCTAAATTCATCCTTAGCCAAAAGTTCATTACATTTATCAAAAACTTCCTTTGCATTGTCCTTATTTAATGGATAATCTATACCAAAGAAATTTTTAAGTTCTAGGTGGGTCCAATGATAGATTGGATTTCCTATTAGATTTGGAATCACTTCTGCGTATTTTTCGAACTTTTCAAAGTCAGATGCATCACCTGTGATATATTTTTCTTCCACACCACAAGCCCTCATAACCCTCCATTTATAGTGGTCTCCACCAAGCCAAGCCTCGGTAATTGATGGAATATTTTTATTCTCATAAATTTCCTTAGCCTCTAGATGGCAGTGAAAATCAAATATAGGCATTTTTGCTGCATACTTATTGTAGAGCATTTGTCCAAATTCATTGTTAATCATAAAATTTTCATCAAGAAACTTCTTCATATTTACCTCCTAATGGTAATAAAATGCATTTTTTGTAATTATTGTTAAAAATATTGGCAAGGTACTCACCCTGCCAACATAATATTAAATTAATCCTGCTGCTTGTGGTAGGCCTAGTGAGATTGCTGGTACATAAGTTACTAGTAATAATCCTATTAGGATTAAAGCGTAGTACCTTAGCATGTATGGCATTACCTTGGCTAGAGTGGTATCCCCAATCTTGATTGCTACGAATAAGGTATTACCTACTGGAGGTGTAATGTTTCCAATACATAGGTTGTAAACAATAATTAGACCAAATTGTACTGGATGGATACCAAATTCTTGAACAATCGGTAAGAATAATGGAGTAAATATTAATATAGCTGGTGTAACGTCCATGAAAGTTCCAGATATTAATAAAATTACGTTCATTATTAATAGGATGATTATTGGATTTGTTGTTATTGATAATAAGCTTTCTCCTATCATTTGTGGGATTCCTGTGAAGGCCATTACCCATGATAAGATATTTGAGACACCTATCAAAAATACAACAATAGCACTCATTTTAGCTGATTCTACTAAGATATTTATTATTTTTTTGAAGTTTAGATTCCTATATAGGAGTCCTAGGATTAAGGAATATACAACAGAAATAGCTGATCCTTCTGTCGCTGTAAATACACCTATTACGATACCACCAATTACTACTACAATTAGTCCCAAAGATGGTAGGGCAGCTAAGGTTGCTCTTCCTAGATTTGACCAAGAAAACTTACCTTCGGTTCCCTTGTATCCTTTTTTCTTAGCTACGGCTACGGCAACTATTGTACAAGCTAGAGCCCAGATTAATCCTGGGATGTAGCCTGCTAAGAATAGTGCTGCTACAGATGTACCGCCCGATACTAAAGAATAGGTAATAAGTGCGTTTGATGGTGGGATTAGAAGACCTGCTGGTGCTGATGCTCCGTTTGTTGCTGCTGATAAACCTTGGTCATAACCAAGTTCATCTTCTCCTGACTTAACCATTGATCCTACTGCTGCTGCAGCTGCTGAAGCTGAGCCTGAAATTGCTCCAAAAAGTGCGTTTGCACCTACGTTTGTTACCAAAAGTGCGCCTGGCAATTTACCTAAAATCGCCATTACAAAGTCTACTAATCTCTTTGCAATTCCACCTTCATTCATGAAGTTTCCAGCCAAGATAAAAAATGGAATAGCTGTAAGAGTAAAGGAACTCATGCCGACGAAGGTTCTCTGAGCTGCTGTAAGTACAGCTACATTTAATGGAACAGTTGACATAATTGTCACTATTGATGCTATACCAATTGAAAAGGCAATTGGCACTCCTATTATCAATAGGGATGCTAAAACTATTAATATTACTGCTAATGCTTGTCCACCCATTATTTACCTCCCATATTTGTATCTAGGTCTTCATTTTCATATTTTGAAACTTCGCTAGCATCATTTGCCAATCTTTCAGAAATCTCTGATGCTGACTTAGCTTGGAAAAATTCAACCTTACCATCTAAGATGTCCTTAATATTTAGTATGCAGAAAATCATGTTGATTATTCCTGCTACTGGAAGAGGTATATAGAAAATTCCTATTGCAACTCCAAGTGAAGATGTCAATTGATTTAGGGCTAGGTTTGTAATCCTGATTCCACCGTAAGTAAGAACAATTAGTGAGAATAGGAAGATCATTATTTCAGAGAAAATACTAGCATTTTTTTGTGTTTTAACAGATTTTGTATCTATTAAAACAGGTATATTCATGTGGCCTCTTTCGCTAACAATAAGGCTTGCTCCAAAGAGAGTTGACCATGCAAACAAATATGATACCAACTCTTCGGACCATGTTGATGGGTTTGATAAGACGTATCTGGTAAATACTTGCCATACTACAAATAATAGCATGACTAAAAGAGTACCAGCTGTTAAAAATTTCATTATAAAATAGCAGAATTAGACTCTTTCTTTCCAAGAAGTCGCTGTTTGCTTAAGCACTTGATTGAGCTCATCAATATTTTGAAAACCGCTTGTCCGGAGCCATTGACGAGCTGCTTCTTCCCCTTGCTCAATATAGTCTTTGACACTGCCGGCCCAAGTTGCACGGCCGCAAAGCACTCCGTTGAAGTTAGCACCAGATTCGTGGGCAAAGACCAGAGTTTCTTGGAAAAGCTTAGCTGCTACACCAGCGCTCAGATAGATATAAGGAAGATCAGTTGCTTCATCCTGTTGTTTGAAGAAGGCAGCTGCTTCTTCTTTCGTATGCACCACTTCACCATCCCCAAAGCCTTCTACATATTTCACATTGACTGGTACTTCAACCTTCAAAACATCAATATTGAAACGTGAATCAGAGAAAACTTTCATGGCTTCAATAACTTTGCGAGGCTTCACCTTGGCATACTCGGCACTGGAAGCATCCGCAATTTTTTCATCATAAGCCAAGATTTCAAGGAAGAATGGAATATCTTCTGCCACACACTCAGAACCCACACGTTCAATATAGGCTTGCTTTTGTTGGTTGAGTTCATCAGAGCTATCTACATCATAGTAGAGCAAAAACTTAACAGCATCTGCACCTTGTTCTTTGATACGTTTTGCGGACCAAACATCCAGACAGTCCGGTAGACGCTTAGTGCTGGAGGTGTCATAACCTGTTTTTTCATAAGCCAGCAGCAAACCGGCATTTTTGTCCAGGGCTTTTGTAGCTGGAAGGCCATATTCTGGATCCAGCAGCATGGAGGAAGCGTATGGGGTCAGTTCTTCAGCTACCAGAACTTTCAGTTCTTCCATTTGCGCAACTGTTGGTTCTGCCTCTTGGTATTGAGCCATCAATCGTTTCAAGGCTCCACGTTGGTCAAAGGCCAGGGCAGAGATGATACCATTTTCATCAGAAAGTTTTTCCATATATTTACGTTTTTGCTCAGTTAATACCATTGTTTATACCTCTTTTACGTTTATTTGTTCATAAAGACCGTCATAATGATAAACATTGACATGTCCAGTCATCTTTTCTTGAGCATTTAACATGCCAAGAACATTTGCTTTTTTCAATAGAGAGACATCATCTACATGATGACTCAGAGCTGAAGAAATTCCTGCAACAGTCGAGTCCCCAGATCCAACTGGATTGACTACTTCAATTTTAGGGATATCTACCTTGTAGAAAGTATCCCAGTGCTTGGCAAAGGCACCATCTGCACCAAGTGATACGATAATCCATTCGACTCCTTCAAATAAAGGATCAGACAAAACAGATTTGAGTTCGCCAATATCCTTTGAAACTTCTCTACCTAATAATTGGGATAACTCCTCATTATTTGGTTTGATTGCAGTTGGCTTTACATTCGATTTCAAAACGGCTTCCAAGGCAGCACCTGAACAGTCCAGGACGACTTTATTATCAAATTGATTGGCAATTTCAATAAGCTGAATATAATACTCAACTGGTAGACCCGCCGGTAAACTACCTGAGATGCTGACTACATCAGCCGATTCCATCAAGTGCTTGAAATGATGCAAGAAGCCATTTGCCTCTGATGCAGAAATTCTTGGCCCAGCTTCCAGGATTTCCGTTTGCTTACCCTCGTGCAGAATGGCGATACAATTCCTGGTATCCCCAGAAATTTCATAAAAAGACTGCTGCACATTCTGATGGAGATTCTGAAGCAAGAATTTTCCATTTGTTCCACCAATTAATCCTGTTGCGGCGACATGATCGCCAATTTCTGCTAGAACCCTTGTTACGTTTAAACCTTTTCCGCCAGCTGTTTTACTGACTTCTGCAACACGATTAACAGTGTCTAGCTTAAACTCTTCCAACGGATAAGAGATATCAATGGAAGGATTCATTGTAACTGTAAGAATCATCTGGTTACCTCACTAATCGTGGTATTCTCCGCGATCCCACTTTTCCAAAAATTCTGTGAAAAAGTTCTCATCAGCTTGATGAGCGTTGTGAGTTTCGACATGCTCAATTTTTGCAATCAACTTTTTGTTTTCTTCCGTTGGTTTATATTCTGCATGAATGAAAGCTTCAATGATATCACACATGAGAAGTTCTCCGGTAATCTTGCCACCAAACCCGATAACATTAGCATTTAATTCTTCTTTAGCGTAGAGAGCTGAAGTCATATCACGGACCAAGGCTGAACGGATTCCCGGAACCTTGTTAACCGCATTATTAATGCCGACCCCTGTACCGCAGATACAGATTCCTAGATCTGCTTTTCTGCTGGCCACTGCTTCTCCGACTTTTTTACCATAGATTGGATAATGAGTCCGTACATGGTCGTATGTTCCGTAGTCTTGAACTTCATAGCCTTTTGATTTCAAAAAATCAACAACAGCCATCTTTTCGTTAGTTACGATATGGTCACATCCAATTGCAATTTTCATTTAAATTCTCCTCTCTCCTTAGCACATCTTGTTGAGCATATCAACACGGATTTGGTGGCGACCTCCGTCATATTTCCCATTGACGAATCCTTTTGCAATATTCTTAGCAAGGCCTTCACCAACAATTTCTGATCCCATCGTAATCATACGAGAGTTGTTGTGGCCGCGAGTCATATAAGCAGAGCGTTCATCTGAAACTTCTGCTGCAACCATACCCTTAATTTTTGTCGCAACCATGAACGGACCTGCTCCGTATGCATCAATGACAATACCAAGATTATCTTCTTGCTCATTCACTTCAGTGGCAACCGCTAGTGTCACATCAATGAAATCCTGGCCTTCCTTTGTCACATCGACTACTTCAAAGCTTTCTCCAACGAGATAATCTTTGACCACATCTTTCAGCTTGCTTCCTGCAGCATTTGCTCCAATAATAATTGCCATGAGCATTCTCCTTTTTTGATTTATTTGAACAGATTGTTGTTTTTAACCAACACAATCTGATTTTCATAATCATAATATACTCCTTTTTTAGTTTATTGTCAACACTTTTTGTTTAATTCAATCAATATTTTTATTAATCTGATTAAGTCAAACAAAAAAAGCCCTAAAAAGAGCTTTTAGACAATATAATCAGAGTAAGTTATAAAATCACTTTTGTATACTCCTCTACCTTTTCTTGTACCTTATCTAAAGATTGATCAGTGATTACAGCGGTGATATCTGATAAGGAACAGATAGAAGTAAAATCTTCCTTCCCGATTTTAGAGGAATCTATCAAAAGATAGCTTTCAGTGGATCGTTCCAGGGCTAGCTTTTGAGTGTAAGCTTCTTCAAAAGACGAAGTCATAATCTGACCATTCTTAATTCCATTCCCACTAAAAAACATCTTGGAGAAATACATCCGATCCATAATGGCATTTGTCATCTCTCCAACAAAAGCCTGAGTGGCATCTCTCATTTCTCCACCTAAGAGAAATACTTTAAACGTATCAGATTTCTTTTTCTGTAGATCATTAAAGATTGGTAGACAATTAGTAATCACCCGAAGATTTTCATTCGTAATCTCATCAACAAGAACCTCGACAGAAGTTCCTGGGCCAAGAAAAATGGTGTCCCCATCCTTAATTAATTCTACAGCCTTCTTGGCTACTTTCTTCTTTTCTTCTATGTTCTTTAATAGCTTTTCTTCATGGGGGAGTTCACGATAGAATTGGGATTTATTACTTTTGGCTCCACCAAAAATTCGAGTCAGTTTTCCTTGACTTTCTAACTCTGTTAAATCACGCCGCACCGTCATATCTGAAACTTTCAAACTGTCCATAATCTCAGAAACAGTGACTGTTCCCGCTCTATCAACTAGTTTGACTAATTCATCCAGTCGTTGATGTTTGTTCATCCTTTATCCCCTTATCTACATTGTTACCAATTGTTCATTGTTTATTCTGATATTTTATACAGAAAGATTCTAGTATTCATTATAACTCTTTCTGTTTAACATTTCAACATTTCATGTTTAATTCAAACACTTTCGACTTGCATTAGTACCTCTGAAAATTTCTATATTTCAGGTTGATCTAATGATTCTTGATACTTGAATTTGGAGGCTTCTGTATATTCTTTATTCAAGATTTCTACAAAGTTTTCCAATCTCCTTGCTACATCTTCATAATTTTCTAGATATTTATCTAATTGTTTTTGAAGTTTAAAGATGTCTGGTAACACGCTTGAGCCAAGATTCCTTTTCTGCCGAAGGCATTAATAACCTCATCACTTAATCCACGAATCTGGGTCAAGTAGGTTCGTGCTTGCTGAAAAGGTTCTTCAGTGAGGTAATAACGAAAAGGTTTATAAATTTCTTCTATCGTTTTAGTCTGTTTAAAATCTCCAGTTTCAAGATAAGATACAGCTTCTTTGAAAGAAACACCTGTCACCAGCTGAACAAAGTCAATCACATCCCCTTGTATGTCTCTTGAAAACCATTTGAATGTATTGGTATCGGCAAAAATCCGAAAGGAATCATGTTCTGGGTGTTCATAAACTTGTCCTGATAAACATCTAAAGGAATAACCCAGACTCTCAGCCACATCTAAAATGGACTTTTGTTTTACTGCTTTAATTATTGTCATCTCATCTCCCTATCAAAAAAGCAGAAGAATCTCTCCTGCTAGTTTGTCTCATGTGTGGTATCTCCTTGAATGTTTGGAATACTAGAGTTAGCCCCATCGGTAGCTTCTTTTAAGTTCTCTAGTTTTCCATTACAAATGGTTAGATGATTAACCAGGAGCTTGTCTGAAACCTTGGAGTAGGACAACTTAATCGTCTTAGTTTCTGTCTGAGTAGTTCGTTGTTGCTGCTTACTCAAATCAGATACATAGGTCACTTGATAGGATACTTCTGCAAGTGCTTCATTTTCTTCTGTATCGACGTAGATACTAGCTGATTCAAATCGGTAGTCAAGCATGTAATCTTTATAAACTTGATTGATGGCTTCTTTCTGATTTGCTTCTTCTTCTGAAAATGCCGAATCAGTCATGTAGGGCTTAATACGAGTGTTATTTTCACCTAGCTGAACTTTGGTATAATACCGTGTCAAAAACTCTTTAACAAGCTCATCTGATAAGATCGTTGCTTTTTCTTCCTGCCTTTCCTTTGTCACTAGCTTATTTGCTTCTGCTCGTATTTGGTGCTCAGTTTGCTTTGAAACGGATTGTGAGCCAATCGTATAGCCAATCATGACCATAAAACTTACTGCGACTAAACCTCCTACTCCAATCAGAAATCTAGCCTTTACTTTATTTAACATGGCTTTCTCCTTTATAAGTGATAGCCACATCATATCAAGATTAACTTGGAGATTTTATCACAAGAAAAAGGACTACCAATTGGTAATCCTAAGTATTAAGCTACCCTTTTTCTCCATAATCTAATCATCAGAGTAAGGAAGAATAAAAAGTTCGATGCAATATAAAATCCTGTAAAACTCCAAATACCATTGGTGGCTAAATCTTCTGTATAGAGATTTCGTTCTGTGAAGAAGAGGTAAATCCCAAAAATTTCCATAAAGGCCAAGCTTCCAATGAGGCCGATAAGAACTAACCCTGTTGCAGCCTTTACAATCTGAAATAAAACAATAAAGATTAATCCTAATGCGGTAATAAGAAGAGAGCTTTGTAATATCTGTTCCATCATATCTTGCACCTCTTCCTAAGTCAATTGCTTACGGTAATAATCAGCTTGTTCCTTGTCGAGTTCATCTAATTGACTAACTAAATCAAGGTAGTCTTCTTTTGTAACCTCATCCAAGTCCGGAAAGTCATTCTCACGGGTCGTGATGATGACCTCTAATTGACTGATGATTTCTCGTTTTGAAAAGCTAACATCAAGGGTTTCATCTTCATACTGTTCCTTTAAAGCTTGGTAGTCAGCTCTATCCTCTGGACTTGTGAAACCTTGTACCAACCATTCTTCTAGTTGATAACGCATTTCTTCTATCGTTTGGGCCATGATCTAGTCTCCTTTTGTGATTTCTTGACTTCATTTTACCGCGTTCAAAAATTTTTGTCAGCCTTTTTCTTAAATCTCAAGAGCTATTTGTTGCTGTTTTTGATGTTGTGTGCCTTCATTAAACTTGGCCAGTGCTACATCAATTTCCTCGATTTCAGCTTCTTGTTCTACCAAGGGTGCCAAAACATCATACTTAGCCTTTACAAGCTGATAATCCTCTTCTTTTGGAAAGACTTTCTCAACTTCAACTTTCGCTACTTGTAACTTATCTTTTAGGTTCTTTACCATCTCTTCTGTCTTTTCTTGGTCATCAATAATATGGTCAATGGCATTATTAATCCGTTGAATAGTTCCCACGTCTGATTTCAAATCAAGGGCGACTGTATATTGATTATCTCCTACAATCATCAAAGAAATAGTCTCTGGTAAGGGCTCACTAGGACCTCGAGTTGTCATTTTTAAATCAAATCCTCTAAATGTGGCAAGTGTTCTGACTTCCTTGGTCTCTGAACGGTTATAGGTAATGAGTTTTCGGAGATAGTCCCCTGCTTCAGCACGATTGTCCATTGCTTGATTGTCAAATCGCATGACAAAGTCTAAGTGCTTAGTTGCGAGGGATTGAGCAATATCCTTATCATATTGACTCAATCGTTTTTCCATGATAGGGAGGTACTTCTCGCAATAGGAAACGGTATGGCGGTATTCATCTTTGGAGCGGTTAAAGGCTCGTTTTTGATTTTCTAACACCGTTAGTTCATTTTCCAACTCCATTTTGAGTTTGAGATAGGGATTACCAGTCGCTAAAGCCTTAAAGTCAGAAGCCGTCATGGTTTGTTCGTCTATATCTTCTGCTGCTCGAATAGGTTCTTTAGATGTCATAATTTGTTTAATATAACGCAACTTATTTTCCTGTGTTGCCCACAAATAATTATCAAAAGAACCTTTCGTAATATAATGATAAATCTCTACATTTTGGTGCAGATTACCTTGTCTAATCAAACGTCCATTGCGTTGCTGGATGTCCGAGGGACGCCAAGGAACATCCAAATGGTGGACAGCTTTCATTCGTGATTGTACGTTTAAACCAGTTCCGCCCTTTTCCGTTGAAGCCATGAGAATCCGTACTTCTCCGCTATTGACCTTTCTAGACAGTGAGTTTTTCTTTTCATCAGTATTGGCGTCATGGACAAAGGCAATCTGGTCTTTTGGAATCCCTCGATCCACAAGCAAGTCTTTGAGTTCATTGTAAACATCAAAGCCTTCTTCCTTACTTTTAGGGGTTCCAATATCCGAGAAAATCATCTGAGTGGCTTTGTCTCCAGCTCCTTCACGGTAAATCCGCTCGACATTATCAACCACTTGAAGAATTTTCTGATTGTCCGATAAAGTATAAGCTGGGTCAATCAACCGCATATCAATGGCTAATTTTCTGGCTTCCCCAGTGATCTTAAGCATGTTATCAACACTAGGGTCAACGCCGCCTGATTTGATAGCGTCTGAACGCTCTACCAGTTCTTCTAAATAGTATTTCTGAGCTTGCGTTAACTCGCTTTCCACCGCAATTATCTTAACTTCTGGTACAGGTAAATCCAACATATCAGAAGTTTGAATATCGGCAGTTTCCTTGTAGATTCGCATAAGTTCAGGAAGATTGACAAATTTCTTAAACCGTTTCTTGGGTTGATACTTATCTCCTGTGGGGGCTAACTCCATAGAGTTCTCGATATTTCCGAAAGCTCCAACCCACGAGTCAAAATTGGATACCTGATAACGTTCTAAGACATCTGGCTGAATATAATTCATCATGGTGTAAAGTTCACTAATGGAGTTGGATACAGGTGTTCCTGTCGCAAAAACGACATTTCTATCTCCATGCTCTGCCTGAACCTGTCTCACCTTCATCTCCATATCCACATTCTTCTTAGAAGTGGTATTGGTGATTCCTGCGACATTGCCAAGTCCAGTAATCGGTCTAATATTTTTGAAATGGTGAGCCTCGTCCACAAAGACGAAATCAATACCTAGATTTTCAAATTCAATAAAGGTATCTCGTTCCAGTTTTTGGAGTTCTTCCAATTGATGTTCCAAGCCCTTGATGGAGCGCTCTGCTTCTTTAACCGTATAGTCACTATCACTTTCTAGCTTGATTTCTCGGAGTTGCTCTAGCTTATCGTGAATATAAGTGACCTGTTTCTCACGACTCATCGGTATTTTTTCAAACTGGGAATCCCCAATGACAATAGCATCGTAGTCCCCTGTGATAATGCGAGAGACAAACTGCTTGCGTTTGGCTTTGGCAAAGTCTTTCTTGGTCGTCACATAGACCTTTTTCGTTGGAAAGAACTTCATGATTTCTTGACCAAACTGGGCGGTCAAACTAGAAGGAACCACATAGAGAGGTTTATGCACCATACCAAGTTCTTTCAGTTTAAAGCCTGCTCCCAGCATGGTTAAGGTCTTTCCAGAACCGACTTCGTGAGCTAGTAGGGCACGTTTTTCTTCCACAATCCGTTGAATGGCATTCTTTTGGTGAGGACGTAAGGAGATATTCTGGGCAAGCCCATCGATGGCTAAATGACTGCCATCATAGACCTTGGACACTGTTCGATTATAGAGGCCGTTATAGGTGTCTTCAATCATCTGCTGCACTTCTGGGTACCTTGCCACAAAGTCTTGAAACAACTCTTGAATTTGGTTTTCCTTGGCACGAAGAACTGTTGTTTTCTCCACATCTGTCACATTCTTTTTCTTGTCTCCTTCAACAATTTGTTTTGTGACGGTCGGTTGATTGGAATTAAGGAGGTTTTCAAAGATTTTTCGACCACTATCATAACGAGAACCTGAAACACCCAGACTTCTATCCGTTGCCGTAGAATAGGTATAGGCAAACTTAGACTGGTAGGAAATTGTTCCATCAAGAGGACTGACTTCAAGGACTGTCGCTACTTCTTGGCCAGAGAGTTCATAGGCTTTCCCCATAAAGGTTTCTTGGGCAAATTTTCCATAAACGGCTAGATGAATCCAACGTGAGCCAATCCGATAATCAATATCTGCTAGAGTGACACGTTGTGGTCTAACCTCTTCTAAGAGAGCTTGATAGTGTTGCCAAGGAAAATCAGAATTTTCTTGCTTAATGAGTAAGTCCACAATTTCTAACTTGGTCACCACATCCCCTGATAAGAAATCCTGACGAGACACATAGACCACTTCTCCGTTTTGGAGATAGCGTTCTGGGTCAGGAATAATGGCATCTCCCAGTTCTTCAATCAAAGTAGCTTTGGAATCTGTGTGATAAATAGACATCATGTAATCCAAATCCACTCCACGCCCATCTGCTAGGCTGGAATTGAGAGCATCAAGTGCTGAGGTAACTTCTGTCACTTCTCTTTCAGGACGAACCAGAGCTTTTTCAAAGGCAAGCGACTTAGTATAGATAATCGTTTTTCCATTTGGGTCAAGACTTTCATCTTCTAAACTAGCAAGGAGCGAATACTTATCATCACTATCAAAAAGATTGCGGTTTACAGCACTATTCAAATAACCATAGCGTTTGACAAAGCTATCATAAACATGATTGAGTTTGCCTAACAATTGATTAAATTTCTCCTTATCGTAGTCATAATAGCGTTGAATGGCAATGACTTCTTGATAAGTATTACGAATGTCCACCATTCCCTTAATCCGTGCCACTTCCTTATCTGATAGCGGTGCTTCATAAAAGACCGTTTTTTTGAAATATCCCTTAAATTGTCCTCGTTTTGCTGTTTCCTCGGTCACATAGACATCAAGAGCCGTACTATCCGTCACCTCTAAAGCATTAAAGCGGTCAATCTGCTTTTGGGAATGCTTGCTGTCCCAGGCTTTAAAGTTTCCATCTTCATCGACATAATAGCTGATTTCTTCCGTCTTGGTTCCCACTCGAATACCTTTGTTATCTCGATAGTAAACCGTAGAATCCTGATAGCCAAAACTGTATTGACCAAGATTCTCTCTCATTTCAGGTGGAATGGAGGTATCAATAACTAGTTTGGCCAGTACATCTGGGTTGATGATGATTTCAGAAGCATCTACCATTCTTGGTGCCTTGACCTGTTCCATAGCAGTCTGAACATCTCCTATCAGGTTATCAGAACTGCCCTTAACAGAAAGAGTTCCACCGTTAAAGTTTCTGACTTCATAGGTTCCTAGGACTTGGCGATTGTATTCTCCATCAAAGTAAGGATTGAGCCAAATGCGGTCATCCTTGTCATAACGAACGGAACCTGAAAAGGCTAGGTCAGCTGCCACATATCCTTTGTCGAAGTGCTTCTGGAAGAACAACATATCTGTTGTAACATTGGTTCCTGCAATGGCCTTAAAAGCAGTATCTGGTAAACGCACACCACCAAGAAACTCGGTTGTCTCACGAATATCTTGAAGAATATTCTCCGTCCGTTTATCCATGGTTCCTGTGGAGGAGATAATAGTCACTTGCCCACCATCATGCACCAAATCAAGCGACTTCTTCACAAAATAGTCATGAATCATATAAGGCTTATCGTACTTGTTATCTGCAATCCGAATATTAGCAAACGGTACATTTGAAATTACCAAATCAAAGCTATTATCATTAAAAGCAACTGTCTCAAAGCCTTTGACTTCTATATGCGCATTTGGATGAAGGTGTTTGGCAATAGCTCCTGTAATGGTATCTAACTCCACACCGTATAACTCACTTTTTTCTCTCAAATGTTTGGGCATAGCCGCAAAGAAATTCCCTGTTCCCTCTCATGTCAAGCAACTGACACAAAATACATTGTCTATTTTTAGACAACAAAAAGAGAGCGATTTCTCACTCTCTCTTGCATCTATTTCCATATGATCTTTTGAACGATACTACCTTCACAGATAACTGACTCAACATACTTTTCCATAAGTTCTCGTGTAAGCTCATTATCTGTTACTACTTCTGTTTCGTTAGAAGATAGTTTTATCTTTTCTTCCAGCCTGTCAATTTCCTTGTCTATCTGTTTTTTACTTTCTACAAACTTAACTTTCGTCATTTTACCAAGTTTATATTTTTCAAAATAAGACATCTTCTTTGCCTGAAGATTTTCTATCTTCTTCTCTAAGTCTTTAATACTTATCTTCTCTTTAGGCTCTACTTCAAGTTCACCATATTTCTCTTTAATAAGTGCAAGGACTTGTTCTTCAAGGTCATTTACTCTTGAATTTTTATGTTCTACATTGTTGCATTTACATATCCTGCAAGAAAAATACTTATGCACCCTTATGCTTCCATCAAGTCTTTTATGTTTCGTTTGGGTAAATCCTAAAATATGATTACAAGTAGGACACCTTACAAAGCCTTGTAATGGTGAATGCTTTCTCCATGGATAGTCAGTGTTTTTCCCTTTTAAGAAACTATTATTTCCTCTGATAGCTTGAACCCTTTCAAACTCTTCTCTTGAAACGATAGCTTCATGGTGGTCATAAACTCTACCCCATTCTTCTTTAGGATTAAATTTAAAACTACCAGGAGTCAACACCGACTTTTCTTGCATATTGAAGACATAAGTGCCTGTGTAATTTTCATTGGATAAAATATCTACCACTGTACCATTTGTCCATGTTGGTGCATCTCTTGTATCTGATGATACTATGTTATATTCATAATCCATATTTGTAAGTTCTTTTTTACGTTCGTTTGGTGTTGGTATATTCTCTTCATTCATAACTGCTGCAATCTTTCTTGATGCAAGTCCTGTAAGTGCTAAGTCATATACCTTCCTCACAATCCAAGCTGTCTTTTCATCGATAATGATGTTGTGCTTATCATCCGGATCTTTCATATAACCAAATGGTGGACTCCAAGCAAGAAACTTTCCTTGCTTTTTAAGTTCAGTAGTAACTGTCTTTACTTTCTGCGAAATATCTTTTGTATAAAAGTCATATAGCAAACCTTTAAACTGGATATCAAGGTCTGTTCCGTTCCCTTTTTCCTTGGCACTATCATAGCCATCATTAATCGCAATAAACCTAATACCAAGAAAAGGGAATATATTCTCTAGATAATCACCAAGTGAAATGTAATCTCTCATAAACCTTGACAAGTCTTTTACAATTATGGCATTGATTTTACCACTCTTAACTTCCTCAAGCATTCTTTGAAAAGATGGTCTTTTCTCATTTGTTCCTGTGTATCCATCGTCAACATATTCTTCTCTTTTGAAGCTTTTAAATTCGTCATTTCTATCAAGAAAATCATTCAGGAAATACCTTTGATTTATAATACTTTCGCTCTCATCTTTCTTCATCTGATCTTCTACAGATAATCTGATATAGAGTGCAATCTTACTCATACTTTACACCTCCCATCAAACTATCCATATTAAATTTAAAGATTATTTCAAAGTTATGATTGCCATAGACAATTATCTTTTCCACTAAGCTATGAATTAAATCAGCTGGTAATTTTTCAACCTTTTTTGCCGAAAACACATCCTTAATCCACTTAATAGATGTTTTATTATCCCTTTCAAGGTCTTTTACAACCTTTTCAATAGCAATAACTTCATTATTGATTGTTGCAATATGGCTAAGAGCAATCTCTCTTTTAAGGCTATATACTTCCCTATCAATCTTGCCTAAGCTATATTCTTCATAAGCTTTTTGAATTAGGAATTCTTCCTTCTCCGTCTTAATTTTAAGCTTTGAAATATCTTTGTTTAGCTTACCAATACTTTCAGAAAATCTTTTAGAAACTCTTTCTATTAGCTTTGTCTTGCTTGTAGCCTTAGTAATAAATTCTGCTACCTTTTCTGACATTGCTTTATCTAAGTCTCTTTCCATAATAAATACTCTTACTTCGTTATCTATCTTGCCTGTACAAGTATCATTTTGAAAAGAGTAGTGAAGCCTATCATGGTTTATCCCATAAATTCTGGTTCTTCGATAAAGCTCCTTACCTGTTGCATTATTGAAAATCAGTCCTTTATATCTATTCTCATAATCTCTTTCAAAGTTATGCATTTCTGCACCAAAAGCATTATTCTTTAATCTATCTGCTCGCCTTTGCAGCACTTTTTCAAAGTCCTCTTTTGAGATAATAGGTTCATGAGCATTTTCATATATAATATGCTGACTTTTATCTACATATTGTTGCTTCATTCCTTTTGCAAGATTTTGTTGCTTAACACCCTGCACTAAAGTTCCTGTATATGCTCTGTTAGTAAGCATTTTGGAAATAGTACCTTTATTCCACTGTGGATCACCATCCTGTCTATAAATTCTACCTGTTTTGTAATATACCATTCCTGTCGCATAACCCTTGGTATTAAAGTGTTTTGCAACCTCATACTGGCTTTTACCCTCAAGTGTCAATTGGAACATTTCTTCAACAATGAATCTAACATTCTCATCAACTTCTAACTTCTGTCCCTCTTTTAATTTAACTACCTTATATCCATAAGGTGGAACAGAACCAATAAAATATCCATTTCTTGCCCTATTGTGCTTACTTGTCTTTATCTTTACAGAAATGTCTTTAGCATACATATCATTGACGATATTCTTAAGAGTTACTTCAAATGACTTCTTTGAGTCTAAATCCTTAACGGTATCAACCTTATCATTAACAGAAATAAACCTTACTCCCAAGAACGGAAATACCTTGTCTATGAGTCTTCCCATCTCAAGATATTCTCTTCCAAGTCTTGATAAGTCCCTTATGATAATACAATTAATTCTTCTTTCACGAATATGTTGCATCATCTCCTGAAACTGTGGTCTTTCAAAATTTGTCCCACTATATTCATAGTCTGTGTAAATATTTACGACTTTAATATTTTCCTTTAAAGCATACTCTTTACAACAAAGCACCTGTGTTTCGATAGATGATGATTTCTCACGCCACTCTTCTTTTCTTTCACTGGATAATCTTGTATAGATACCAGCTTTATAAAATGCTTTTTGTGCTTGTTCTTCGTTTTTTCTTATATATCTTTTGGAAGTCCTTGCCATTAACAAACACCTCCAACTGCAAGCTTAGGTTGAGCTCTTTCTAGATGCTCACCAAATAACTTGCCCATTGATATTAGTCTAGCCTTATGCGTGTCCTTATCTTTAACCTTATCACTATCCACAATCACTTGAAGCAGATTTACTGTTTCAATATTGTTGAAGACAAAATTAATTGCATTATTCTCTCCAATCTCAATACGATCTATAAAAGACACTAAAGACAATCTATTCAATTCATCACTTTCAGGATTAGGAACTATCTCAGAAACGAAACTACCTTTATCGTTTATCTTCATCTTTAATTCTTCTACGATATTTTGCTTTGTAATAATTTGTTTCTCGATTTCTCTAATCTTGATAAGATAATTTTTTCTAAATCGTTCAAATTCCTCAGTCGTAATAAGTTCTTCTTCCAAATCCATGTAAAGAGATTGTCTAAGTCTTTCATACTTTCTTTTTTCTACATTTAATGACTCAAAATCAACCTTTAATGTAAACTTTGAAACATCTATTTCGCTAACTTTTTTAAGTAGCTCATTGTACTTAGATAGATAGTCATTTAATGCATGAATAGTTGCATGAATAACATAGTCTTCTTTTACACTATGTCTTGAACACTCTCCAGCATTATTATATTCAGAGCAAATGTAGAAAATCTTATCTCTTACTTTTCTCCTGATCATAGAACTTCCACAGTCTTTACAATAAAGCATACCTGATAGTATATAAGGCTTATCTTTAGATTGTTTCACATCACGAAGTAGCATTTTGTTTGCAAGTGCAAAGATAGATTTTGATACTATACTTTCATGAGCATTTTCTATTGCAATCCAGTCTTCTTTTGAAACATCTACTTCATGCTTTGATTTATAATTTAACTTTGTGGTTTTTCCTTGTTCTAGGACACCAATATAAACCTTATTTGAAATAATACGGTTTACCATCTTAGCATCCCATTTTGCTTTTTTCACAACAAAACCAGTATTGAAGTTATCACCATTATTTTCTTTGTGCTTTGATGGTGTAACTGTTCCAATACTGTTTAGAAAGTCGGCAATAGCCTTTGAGGAATAACCCTCTATTTTCATATTAAATATTCGCTCAATAATATGAGCTACTTCTGTATCAACTACAAGCTGATGTTTGTTCTTATCATCTTTCTTGTATCCAAAAGGAGCAAATGAACCAATAAACTCGCCATTTTTCCTTTTCACTTCTTTTGATGATTTCACCTTCATAGAAATATCTCGACAATAACTGTCATTGATAAAATTTCTAATTGGAAGTATTAAATGTGTATCACTAACATCTGCATTATCACTATCATAGTTATCATTTACAGATATGAAGCGAATACCTTTTTCAGGAAATATCTTTTGCAGATACTTCCCAGACTCAATATAATCTCTGCCGAAACGAGATAAGTCTTTTACCATAATGATAGAAAACTTTCCTTTATTCAGGTCATCAATCATATTCTTGAAATTTGGACGCTCAAAATTAGAACCACTATATCCATCATCTACATATTCATAGGATAATTCAATGTCCTTTTCTTTAGCGTAAGATTTGATTATTTGTCTTTGATTTGAAATAGAGTTGCTTTCATTACTATCTCCATCTTCTCTTGAAAGACGAAGATACATACACGCAGTATTTCTCATAACAATCCTCCTAAAATGATATTTTGGCAAATAGTCATTTCGGAAGATTACTTCTACCACCTATATTTTACCGCACCCTATTTCTCTTTGTCAGCCCCTCAAATCCTGACACAGGATTTACATAGATACATCTCAACAATATCCAGTAAATCAAGCTTTTCACTTTCGCTCGTAGAGTAGGTTATTTTCTTAGAATAATCATCGTCTATTTGCTTCTTATCCTTATCTTTTTTAACTTCTTTTTTCTTATTCATAGTCTTAACCTCACTATTTTTATAATAAGTTTTTTGACATTGGTAGGTGCATTGGCTGCTACATTGGAATCTCACCACCGCCCCTTATTAAGACGAGCCGGCTTAAACTATTGAAGTATCATTATCACCATTTGTATCACAGAGATAGATTGCCACACCTATCCTTTATGTATTCCTATTTATCGCTCTTTTTCTTTTATCCTTGGCACTCACCAGTATTCATTTAAACCAATTTCTCAGCAGAAAAGTCTTGGCGTAGGTCATAATTCTCCACAAATGGATAACGTCCCACCTTGGTCTATTCAGTTGTCAAAGAACGATTGCCTAATGGCTGTAAGAGAGAGAATTTCTTTTAAATATCTTGAATTTTATTTCCTATCTTCTAAAAAATTAAAGAGGACAGATCTCCCTTCACTTTATAAAGGAAAATCTGCCCCCTGCTACAAGGTACTTAATCCAATAATTCTTCCAAAAGTTTCTTTAACTTCTTCAATATATTGTTTTTTCTCCACTGTATGGCTTGATAGCTCACTTTCTTTTCAGTTGCAACACTTGATAGAGTTTCATCATTGAAATACAAGCGTTCAATAACGTCTCTTTCTTCTGCATTGAGCCTTGATATAGCATTTCTGACTGCTTCAATCATCATCTGTGCTTCAACAATCTTTTCTACATCAACACTTTCATCAACAATATTATTCACAAAGTGTCCGTCATGATCCAATGATGAAAAAAAGAGCAAGTGGTTTTTCTTGTCCACCTGCTCTAAATACTTTTCGTGTTCTTTTTCTCGCCAGTAGACTTTA
>QWCH01002644.1_pt1 | contig 21576 bp, 15 predicted proteins | sample 1972671 | NCBI WGS metagenome assembly QWCH01 (sample SAMN09866713, study PRJNA288562) | Human gut metagenome isolate term3_stool, whole genome shotgun sequencing... | isolation source: gut | host: Homo sapiens | place: USA: California | reverse complement strand
ACCTCCACGAGGTATGGCCTAACCTCGAACTATTCATACACGGCGGTATCAATTTCACCCCCTACCGGGAACAGTACAAACGCCTGTTGCCCGACCCGAAGATGAAATATCTCGAAACATACAACGCCTCAGAGGGCTTTTTCGGACTACAAGACGATCCCTCCGACCCGTCGATGCTACTCATGCTCGACTACGGCGTATATTACGAGTTCGTACCCATGAGCGAACTGGGCAAATCCCGCCCGAAAGCGCTCCTGCTGGAAGAAGTAGAAACCGGAGTCAACTACGCCATCGTCATTTCCACCAACGGCGGACTGTGGCGCTACATGATCGGCGACACCGTTCAGTTCACCTCCACCCGTCCCTACAAGTTCAAGATTACCGGACGCACAAAACTGTTTATCAACGCTTTCGGGGAAGAATTAATCATCGACAACGCTATCGCGGCTTTAAACCGGGCTTGCGAACAAACCGGAGCCACCGTACTCCATTTCACCGCGGCCCCGGTCTTCATGAACGAGAACAAAAAAGGTGCCCACGAGTGGATCATCGAATTCGGAACCCCTCCCTCCGACCCGGAAACTTTCGCCGACATGCTTGACAAAGAACTCCAACGCGTGAACTCCGACTACGAGGCCAAGCGCCTCCTGTCACTCCAACGCCTTATTCTTCACGTCGCCCGTCCGAACCTTTTCATCGACTGGCTAAAAGAAAAAGGCAAACTCGGCGGACAAAATAAAATACCCCAATTATGGAACGACCGCACGCATATCGAAGAATTGCTTAAAATGTGATAACCATCATACCCGGGGTGTGAAAGAGCAAAACAAAGAATCGCTTAACCGGATACCAATGTTTCAATAGCATTGGTATCCGGTAAATCTTTTCCCGTTATCCCTAAACTTTTATATTTTCTCTACGTATATTCGCGTAAAAATAACACACACATGAGAAGAACAACAATTTTAATGATGATCGCCACGGTTCTCGCCTTCGCGGGATGCAAAAGCAACACGGGCAACAAGGCGGCGTTGACCGCCAACGAGTGGCAACTGAAAGAAATGACAAGCAACAACGAGAAAGTAGCCCTTTCTCAAAGAGTTCCAACCATCATCCTCACGGACACCAATACCATGTACGGTTTCGCCGGGTGTAACCGTTTCTTCGGGAGGTATTCTACCGAGGGCAACACCATCAAACTGGAACCGGGAGGTATGACCATGATGGCCTGCCCCGACTTGAAGTTCGAGGATCAATTCGTGAAGGCTCTCGCCGCCATGACCTCTTATTCCGTGGAAAACGGAGAACTGAAGTTCACCGACAAGGATAAAAAAATGACTCTGGTATTCACGAAAGCCGATCCCAAAGTAGGCGTGGCCAACGACAATCACGGGTGCAACGCTGCTGCCGGCTTCACTTGGTCTGAAGTGAAAAAAGACTGCATCCGTTTGTTTGAATCGGGCGTTCGCATGAATCCGGTGAATGATCCGGAAGCTGCGACTTCCGCTTTTATCGTGTTCTCGGCTGACTCCGCGCAAGTGGAAGTATTCCTCCCGAACGTGGAGAATCACCCCGTCCTTGACAGACGCGGCCTCCCGAATGGCGGATACGCGTGGAACGTGGAAGATGACGACACTTACAACGTACGCCAAGTAAACGGACAATGGATTATCGAGCAACGGGCGCAAACCCTTTACACGGAAACCCCGAATAGCGTCATCAACGCCGTATTTCAAGGAGGTGACGGCAAAACCAAAATGCTCTACCAAGTAAATGTAACCTTTTACCCGAACGAAGAACTTGCCGTGGTTACCCTCGACGATCAAACTTACGAGTTACCGCAACAAGTAATGGCTTCCGGTTACCGTTACGAGAAAGATAACGTAAGCCTCATCGGCAAAGGAACCGAGGCAAAACTCACTCTTCCCGACGGGAAAGTACTGAATTTACAGGAAAAGAAGAAATAAGTTTATAAAGTTTGTAAGGTTCATAAAGTTTGTAAAGTTACTTTATGAACCTTATAAACTTTACAAACCTTATAAACTCATTCTCAACGAGAGAACAGCAATTCCCGGTATTTCGGCAACGGCCAAATCTCATCATCTACAAGCAACTCCAACTTATCCACGTGATAACGGATTTTTTCCAAGTAGGGACGCACGTTTATCGTGTACTCCTCGGCACGCTTCACCTCGTCGGAGATCGTGTTAGCTTGTTTACGCGCCTCGGTCATGTCCGACACCATCTTCTGGATCTCCCGGATATGATGGGAAATCGTGCGAATCTCGTCAATCTGCACATCAGCCACCTGCTCGTAATCCGGCAAAATGGCCTTCAAAGAGGTCACGTTCGTCAACAACGTATTCTGGTACGAAATAGCCGTCGGGATCACGTGATTTAAAACCAAATCACCCAATACCCGCGATTCGATCTGCAACTTCTTCAAGTATATCTCGTTCTTGATCTCGAACCGCGCCTTCAACTCCCGTTCACTCAGGATACCGCTGTCCACCAGCAATCGTTTTGCCTTCCCCGAGCAATAAGCCTTCAACGCGGGCACGCAATCGACCTCCGTCGACAGGCCGCGACGCTCCGCTTCCTCTTTCCACTCCTTGCTGTACCCGTTCCCCTCGAAACGCACGAGTTTCGACTCGATAATATATTTACGCAGCACTTGAAATATCGCTTCATCCTTCTTCACCCCCTTGTCTATCAAGGCATCCGTCTCTTGTTTGAAATGAATCAACTGTTCAGCCACCGCCGCGTTCAGCGCGATCATCGGTCCCCCGCAATTGGCAGAAGACCCCACCGCCCGAAATTCAAACCGATTCCCGGTAAAGGCAAAAGGAGAAGTACGATTACGATCCGTGTTATCCAGCATGATTTCCGGGATCTTGCCCACGTTCAACTTCAATTCCGTCTTCTCGTCCGGGCTCATTTTCCGGTCGCTCACTTTCTCCACCAACTCGTCCAACACCCCGGAAAGATAATTACCGAGGAAAACAGACATAATCACGGGAGGAGCCTCGTCCCCACCCAAGCGGGCTTCATTACCCAACGAAACGATAGAGGCTTTCAACAAATCGCCATGCTCGTATACCGCCCTGATCGTCGACACCAAGAAAACCAAAAACTGCATATTCGATTTCGGGTTCTTGCCCGGGGATAACAAATTCACCCCCGTGTCGGTCATCAACGACCAATTATTATGCTTCCCGGAACCGTTCACCCCCTTGTACGGCTTCTCGTGCAAAAGCACGCGGAAATTATGACGCCGTGCCACCCGCTTCATCGTGGACATCAGCAACTGGTTGTGATCCACCGCCAGATTCGCCTCCTCGAAGATCGGGGCACACTCGAACTGATTCGGTGCCACCTCGTTATGACGTGTTTTAATCGGGATGCCAAGACAATGACACTCGTGTTCCAGCTCGTCCATAAAAGCGGTCACCCGTGCCGGGATAGAGCCGAAATACTGGTCTTCCAACTGCTGATCCTTCGCCGAGGAATGTCCCATCAACGTCCGCCCGCACAACTTCAAATCGGGACGGGCATTGTACAAAGCCTCGTCTACCAAAAAGTATTCCTGTTCCCAGCCCAACGTGGCCAATACCCGCTTCACGTCCTTGTCGAAATACTGGCAAATATCCACCGCCGCCCGGTCAATCAACGCCAACGCCTTCAACAAGGGAGTCTTGAAATCAAGCGCCTCCCCCGTGTACGCCACGAACACGGTCGGGATACACAACGTGCGATTATTAATAAAAGCCGGAGAAGCCGGGTCCCACGCCGTGTAACCGCGCGCCTCGAACGTGTTGCGAATCCCCCCGTTCGGGAAACTGGATGCATCGGGTTCCTGCTGCACCAGTAATCGCCCGTCAAAGCACTCGATCACGTCACCGTCCGGCAACAAATCAATAAAAGAATCGTGTTTCTCCGCCGTCGCGCCATTCAAGGGATGAAACCAATGCGTGTAATGAGTAACCCCTCTTTCTACCGCCCATGCCTTCATCGCCGAAGCCACTTGATCCGCCAATCCCCGATCAATGACACTTCCCTCCACCATCGCCCTCTCCAACTTCTTGTAAGCCTCGATCGAAAGATAATGCCTCATCTTGTCCATCGAAAACACGCTTTCGCCAAAAACAGCAGAACACCGGGGTAATTCCCCGCGTTCCACGGGTTTACGACGGGTGATTTCCTGTAAAGCTAAGAATCTGAATTTTGCCATAAATTTGTATTTTTAGAATGAACCCTATTTTTATCGGGGCAAATATACAAAATATCCATCATTTAGCATACACACCCCCTATTTTTTATACCAAAACTCGAATAAAATACATTTTCAAGAAAGAACACCCCCTAAATGCTCCCCTCTCTCGTGAATTTCATATAACATTCTTCGCTTCACCCAAGATGACAAAACAAAAAAGCAGGAACACGTCAAGGGGAGCACAACATTGATTAACTAAATATACCCTGTTTATAACCTGTTCATAACCTGCTATAGCAGGTTATGAGCAGGTTTTAAGCAGGTTTTGAGCAGGTTATGAGCCCGCTCAGCCCTTTACTGGCGCGGGTTACGAGAGGGGAAACGCGTAAAAAACATGTAATAAACTTTTTACCAGCAATTTACACCCGCACTCGACACCACATAAAAATAGAATTAAATTTAGTAACCAAAAACAAAAATAACACAAATAAAAGACAAAGCCGGAGAAGCTTCCAATGTCCAAAATTTAAAATTCAACATCAAATACCGATAATTTACCCGATACATGAATAAAAACATTAACTTTGTTCCGTTATAACAGCTATATAGTGAGGTCCTACTAAAATCAACAATATGTTACACGGTACTACTTCCCTTGAAAATCAAGGTTCCGAAGATATACTGAAAGCCATTATAGCAGCTTTCCCGGACATGATGCTCATCTTCGATGAAACGCATCATATCATGGATATTATCAACCCCATCCGGGAGCAATTACCCCTTCCCGCGGAAGAAATGATCGGCAAACAGTTACATGAACTGATAACTTCACCCTCGGAACGGGATTATTTCTGCCAACAAATAACGAAGACGCTCGTGTCAAACACCTCCCTGCGTTTTGATGTTTGCCTGCCCACGCAAGGTCAGCCCTATTATTTCGAAACCTGCACGGCAGTTCTCCCCGGCAATAAAGTAATCGCGTTCTTGCGTGACATCACGGAATACACGCTCCATCGCATAGAATCCGAGAAACTTCAATTTTTCCTCGGTCAAGTGTTGGAAAATACAGCTATCCCCACTTCAATCAAAGACATGAACACGGGGCGCTATATATTCTGGAGTAAAAAATCAGAAATGTTCGGAGCCACGGCGCGACAAATCCTCGGGCAGACCGAAGATATTTTCATGAATAAAGAACAAGCAAAAACATTGCAGGAATTTGACAGGAAACTATTCGCGGAAAAAGGCTCATACCAAGGAATCGAGAAATTCATCATGGCTGACGGCAAGGAACACACGCTCATGATCACCAAGAATATCTTCACTCATGAAGACAACAATTGGCTGGTTTGCAGTTCCTTTGACATTACCGAATTGCAGGCACAACGGGAAGAGATAGAGTCCATCACTCAAAAATTGTCCCTCGCCCTGCATATCTCCAAGCATCTTCTCTGGATGTATGACATTGAAGCGAAGAAATTTATCATGGATTCCCTGCAACTAAAGGGCATATACAGCGAAACATTAAAATGGGACACGGAAATTCCCCTCGAAGCCTTTTTCGAGGCGGTTCACCCGGAAGACATCGAGCGAGTAAAAACAGGATTTCAAAGCATCATCCGGCAGGAAGTACAACAAATCATCATCATCTTCCGGGCCGATTACCGGAAAAAAGGAATATACCAATGGATCGAAATTCAAGCTCAACTGGAAAAACCTGCATCGAACAAACAATCTCCACGTCTCATCGGGACTTCCTGTTCGATCAACGACCACAAAAAACTGGAGGAATCACTACGTGACGCCAAAGAAAAACTGGAAATCACGAACTCCACCCTTTCCTCTGTCCTCAGTCTGGCACACGTGCTACCGTGGGACTGCGACGTACCCTCTCAAACTTTCTCGTGCGACTATTCTATATACCACCACGAGGACACCAAAGAAGCTATTGACGGCAAATACTATTGTAAAGTCGAAAAATATATCAATTCCATACACCCGGACTTCCGGGATCATATGCGTTCCGTCTTCGAAGAACTGCTCTCCGGGGAACGGGAAGAATTTCACGAGGAATACCTCGTGCATTGGTACAACGACCGGGAATACGAATGGATAAACAAACAAGGGGCCGTGTACGAGTATGACGTGAACGGCCGACCGAAAACCATCATCGGTTCAAGCGTCGTGATTACTGAACAAAAACGCATGGAACAAAACCTCCGGGACGCCAAGGAACAAGCCGAAGAGAGCAATCGTCTAAAGTCGGCATTCCTCGCCAACATGAGTCACGAAATACGTACCCCGCTCAACTCCATTGTCGGGTTCTCCGAGATTCTGGCGTACACCACGGATGAAAAGGAAAAACAAGAATATCTCAACATCATAAACAACAATAACAACCTGTTGTTACAACTGATCAACGACATCCTCGACCTTTCGAAAATCGAGGCCGGAACTCTTGAATTCGTGTACACTGAGGTGGACATAAATATATTGCTCGATGAAATAGAACAAAGTACCCGGTTGAAAATGGACACGGATACTCCCGTCAAATTCCTCGTTGAAGAACGTCTTCCGGAATGTATCATCCGGACGGAAAGAAACCGGGTAGCACAAGTGCTCCACAATTTCATCACGAACGCGCTCAAGTTCACGACAAACGGCAGCATTCGTGCCGGGTACAAACTAATCGATCCGCGAACTCTCTGCTTTTACGTGAAGGACACCGGTTGCGGTATCGCACCCGAAAAACTGAAGAAAGTGTTTGACCGTTTCACCAAATTGAACACGTTCTCGCAAGGCACGGGACTCGGTCTGGCAATCAGTGAAACCATTATCACTAAATTAGGCGGCAAAATCGGGGTGGACTCCACCGTCGGACAAGGTTCCACGTTCTGGTTTACCCTCCCCTATATGCCCGTTCATTGATTTTTTATTATCTTTGAAGACTCAAGATAATGAAATGACATGAAGAAAATTGCCGCAATACACGACCTGTCCGGCTATGGAAGGGCATCCTTGACCGTGGCCATCCCCATTCTCACGCACATGGGTTATCAGGTATGCCCGTTACCGACGGCCATACTGTCCGCCCATAGCGAGTACAAGGACTTTCGTTCCCTCGATCTGACCGATTACATGGAAACATTCATCGAACACTGGAAAGAACTGAACCTTCATTTCGACGCGATTTACACGGGCTACCTCGCTTCCGTGAAACAAATGGGAATCGTCAGCGACTTCTTCGACTATTTCAAAGACAATAATAATTTTATACTGGTCGATCCCGTGTTGGGAGATCACGGGACATTATATTCCAGCATGACACCCGATATGATCGAGGGCATGCGACAACTCTGCTCGAAGGCCAAAGTAATCACCCCCAACCTCACGGAAGCCGCATTCCTGCTGGGACGCGATCCCCGCGAAGAAATATCCGTGGAAGAGGCTGTCAAATGGTGTAACCAACTCAGCGAACTCGGCCCCGAACACGTGATCATCACTTCCGCCCCCGGAAGCAACACGTGCAACGTCGCCACTCTCGCGTACAACAAACTGGACGGACGCACGTGGCGCGTGCTGTGCGACTACATCCCGGCTTCCTATCCCGGAACGGGCGACGCTTTCGCCAGTGTCATCACGGGCTGCATGCTCAACGGTGACAGCCTCCCGGAAGCCCTCGACCGAGCCGTCCATTTCATCAACATGGGTATCAAATCCACCTTCGGGTACAACCACAACCCGCTGGACGGCATGAACCAAGAGAAAGTGCTACACTACCTCAACGAACCTCTGCCTTACTACAAGTATGAACTTGTAACAATTGAAAATTGAAAGTTGAAAATTGAAAATTGAAAATGACAGAAGCGAAACTTCTCTTGAAGGGAAAGAGCGCCGGCAAGCGGGGAGAAATCTAAAATCATAAATCATTAAATCTAAAATATGATAAGGGCTATCATTATCGATCTGGACGGAACCACGCTCCCGCGCGGTTGGAATTCGCTCAGCGAAGAAAACAAAAAAGCATTGGAAGAAGCCGGACGCGCGGGAATCACCCGCGTTCTGGCAACGGGACGTTCCGTATTTTCGTTTCGTAACGCTTTGCCGGAAGGACTTCCCATTGATTACATGGTATTCTCCTCGGGCGCAGGCATCATGCATTGGAACGACCAACGCCTTCTCTGTACCCGGGAACTATCCCCGGAAGAAACACTGGATATCGCCACCATGTTGTGGGAATACGACATCAATTTCACCATACAACAACCGATTCCCGACAATCACCACTTCCTGTACCGCAACACCTCTCCCTTGCACGAGGACTTCCGCCGACGCGTAGAAAACTACCCCGGACTGGGTACTTCCATTCAAAGCACACGGGACATACGCGGCGGAGCCACGCAATTTCTCGTGATACTCGACTCCAAACAATTGCAACTCCACGGGGAGATTCAAGAGAAACTATCCGGATACTCGGTAATCCGCTCCACCTCCCCGATCGACAATCAAGCGATATGGACGGAAATATTCGCCCGGGACGTGAACAAAGGTTCCTCCTGCCAAATTCTGCTCGACCAACTTGATATTCGCTATGACGAGTGCGCCGGGCTGGGGAACGACTACAACGATATCGACTTTCTCGAACGTTGCGGGCACCCGTTCATCGTCGCCAACGCCCCCGAACCGCTACGGGGCAAGTTCAACAATGTCACCAGCGACACGAACAACGGGCTGGCAGAATTTATCCATACCGCGCTAACTTTATAAACGTGATGTATAAACCGAATTTCATCATCATCACCGGAGGTCCCGGTGTAGGCAAGACTACCCTACTAGAACAACTGCAACAACGGGGTTTTCCTTGTATTCCCGAAGTCGCCCGGGAGATCATCCGGGAACAATCGGCACAAAACGGGAATGCTCTTCCTTGGGGCGATATACCCGCGTATACCCGGCTGATGCTCTCCCGTTCCGTTGACTCCTATCGAGAGAACGCATCCCGCAACGAGACCCTCTTCTTCGACCGGGGTATCCCCGATACCCTCGCCTACGCTCATCTCTCCAATCAACCACTCTTTCCCGAACTCCCGCAAGCCTGCGCCGACTACCGCTACAATACCCGTGTATTTATTCTCCCGCCTTGGGCCGAAATATACCATACCGACCCCGAGCGCAAACAAACCTATCAAGAAGCCATCGACACCTACCACACGATGGCTGCCACCTACCAATCCATCGGCTACAACCTCACCCTTGTCCCCAAAGTGACACCCGCGGAACGGGCGGATTTTGTACTACGACAAATCAGCCAATCACTCGATTACAAACACGTTTAGGAAGAATTTCTCCCCTTTTCGAGAAAAACACGGGGAATACCTTGCCTTCCGGACAGGTTCAAAGACGACTCCTATCGGCTTTAACTCGACTTTATTTAATAATCGCGAGCCGAATTCTTGAGAATCTCTCCTCGAATTGGGTATAAAAAAAGAAGGGATGTCAAAACACCCTCTCCTCTTGTTCTTTATATGATAACATCAGATCAAATAATCCCTCTCGCTGCCAACAATTCAGCCATTTGTTGTTGCAACTTCACGGCTTCCTCGCGGGCACGGGTAGCAAAGTTCTCGGTTTTATCCGCGAAGATAATTCCGCGGGAAGAATTCACGATCAGACCACAGTGGGCGTTCATCCCGTATTTTGCCACTTCTTCAAGACTACCGCCTTGAGCACCGACACCCGGCACCAGCAAGAAGTGATTCGGCACGATGTCGCGGATGCCCGACAGCATCTCCGCTTTCGTGGCACCAACCACGTACATCATATTCCGATCGTTACCCCATTCTTGGGATTTATGCAATACTCTTTCATACAACTTCTCACCGTTTTCCTCGAAGAATTGGAAATCAAAAGCACCTTTGTTTGAGGTCAACGCTAACAATATCACCCATTTCCCCTCGTATTTCAAGAAAGGCGTAACGGAATCCTCCCCCATGTAAGGAGCCACCGTGATAGAATCGAACTCCAGTGTTTCGAGAAAAGCACGAGCGTACATCTCGGAAGTGTTCCCGATATCTCCCCGCTTGGCATCAGCGATCGTGAATATCTCCGGGTACTTGGATTTAATGTATTTCACGGTCTTTTCTAACGTGATCCATCCTTCGACACCCCGACTCTCGTAAAAAGCGATATTCGGCTTGTAAGCAATTGCCACGTCCGCCGTGGCATCCACGATTGCCTTGTTGAACTCGAACACCGGATCTTCGGCATCCATCAAATGTTGCGGTATCTTCTTGATATCGGAATCCAAACCAACACACAAAAAGGATTTCTTCTTCTTTACCTGCTCAAACAGTTCATTATAGGTCATAAAACTTTCAGCTTTTAATTTTTATCTTTTCACTTCCTAGAATCCGCTCTCTTTCAGCTTCTCCGTATTCTCCTCTATCTGCAATTTCTCGATAATCTCGCCGATCTCTCCGTCCATCACTGCCGCCAGATTGTACAATGTCAAGTTTATCCGGTGATCGGTCACCCGTCCTTGCGGGTAATTATACGTGCGGATCTTTGCCGAACGGTCACCCGTGGATACCATCGTTTTCCGTTTCGTGGCAATCTCGTCCATATACTTCTGGTGTTCGATAGCATAAATACGCGAACGTAACTCGGTCATAGCCTTCGCCAAGTTTTTCAACTGCGACTTCTCGTCCTGACAAGTCACCACGATACCCGTGGGGATATGTGTCAAACGGATAGCCGAATAGGTCGTGTTCACGGACTGTCCGCCGGGACCGGAAGAACAATAGGTATCTTTCCGTATATCAGCCGGGTTCAGCACCACGTCCACCTCTTCCGCTTCCGGCAATACTGCCACGGTAGCCGCCGAGGTATGCACGCGTCCCTGTGTTTCCGTTGCCGGAACCCGTTGCACGCGGTGAACACCCGATTCGTATTTCATGATCCCGTACACCCCGTCGCCCGATATATTCGCCACGATCTCCTTGTAACCGCCGGAAGTACCCTCACTGTAATTCGTGATCTCGATCTTCCAACGCTTTGACTCGCAATACTTCGTGTACATACGAAACAAATCACCGGCAAAGAGGCTCGCCTCGTCACCACCCGTTCCGGCACGGATTTCCAGAATAACATTTTTCGAATCCTCCGGGTCGGCAGGCACCAACAACATTTTAATCTTAGTTTCCAGTTCCGGTATCTTCGCTTCCAGTTCTTCGATCTCCATCTCCGCCATCTCCCGCAACTCCTTGTCGTTCTCCGTGTTCAATATCTCTTGTGCCTCGTCATAAGATTTCACCGCACTCTTCAACTCGTCACCCGCCTCCACGATCTGCTCCAGCTCCCGATACTCCTTATTCAGTTTCACGAAACGATTCATATCCTGAATCACCTCGGGGTCTGTAATCAACTGCCCGATCTCGCGGAATCGGATATAAAATACCTCTAATTTTTCTAATAGGGAATTATCACTCATATATGTCTAATTAGATTTGTCGCGAATTTAATAAATTATCAGGAGAAAAAAAGCCCCCTCCCGGGAATAGAACAAGTGTAACATCAACTCTTTAATACTTTTAAGATAGAACACGTGTAAAATTGAGTTGAATATTTTATATTTGCATTATATTATACTCTGGATTTGAAGATATTGTACATGGATGAAAAGGAACTATTAAAAATGCTTTCGTCAAACCGAAATGAAGCATACGAACACTTGTATAATGAATATTATACGCCTCTCGTGTTGTTTGCCGATCATTATGTTTCCAATCAAGATGTTGCCCGCGATCTGGTTCAAGAAGTCTTTATCGCCTTACTGGACGTAAAAACAAAATTCGAGAACCTGTTGCATCTTAAATCATACCTGTACAACTCCCTTCGCAACAAATGTCTTAATCACCTGCGTCACGAGAAGATCAAACAAGAATTTTTGCAGGAAGAACTATATCTTAGTGATGAATTTTTCGAACAGAAAACAATCGAGGAAGATGTCTATTCGTTACTCCTCTCTGCGCTGGACAACCTCTCGCCACAAAGCAAGGAAGTCATGCTGTTATCACTCGAAGGGCTGAGTAATGCCGATATTGCCGAACGCCTGCAACTCTCGGTCGAAACCGTGAAGTCCTACAAGAAAAGCAGCAAAAAGAAACTTACCGAACATCTTCTTTCCCGTAAGGATTACCCGGCATTCATGCTTTTTATGATGTTGCTCGAATTGTATCATAGTATTTAAATATAATCCAAATAAAATATATTTAAAAAATAGGAAAGGGTTATCCCAGTAAATATCAAATCATCACTGAAATAACCCATTCTAAAATAACTATAAACTCCTATTTCTGTTAATTATTAAAGTCGCTATTGTTATCAAACATTGTTCATTCACTAAAATCTAACTCTGCCAAGCATTACCAGTCTTCATTTTATAACGAATATCCACTATTCTACCAACATTTGTATCGGATTCATAAATCACACGTTTACTTTCTTCCGGCATTCCTTTGTCCATTTTTGTGTCCAATACATAAAATTTTCCGTTAGCAAGCCCTACACCGACACGATAACTTCGAGCTGATTCTGCATCCAAAGCCGTAATATCGGCATCGAAATGTTTGTAGAGTATCACAAAAGATTGCATATTTCCAGCACCAATATTAGCTCGTTCGATAATATATAAATCGGCTCCATGAGCAATTAACATGTAAGTATTTTCTATATAGGGAGGTATACAAAACAATGTATTTTCATCCAAAATATCGCCAATATTAAAAGGTACTTGCTTTATCGGTGTTGCAATAACAGAACTAGTTCCTGTCATCTTCTCTATAGTAAATTCTTGATAATAATAAGCTCCTTCTGCATTTCTCAATATGGAATGATACATATTTTTACCACTACTATTTGTTTCGACACGACTGTATCCCGTGTAGACCACTTCCATATCGCCCAAATTATCCAAATGTGAAAATTCATTCGGGTATCCACCGCTAATCGACAACGGCAACACTTTACCCGCATTACTTTTATCCTTATCAATCAAAGCCAGATAACGTTGTTGACCTTTCTTCCCTTCCACCATCAACGTATAGCCGGGTCCCATAAAGGGGGCAATCACAAAATCCGTTACATAGAGATCTTCACCATTGTATTGTAATGGACTGTCTAGAAAAGCCCCCGTAAAAAAAGATTTATCAGAAAGCTTCAAGCGAGTGTACACTTTATGGTCATTTCTATTAATCACCGCAGAAATCCACCTCATTTCAGCCATTTCAAGCGGCGTGAAATTGGCAGGTAATTGTTCATCCAAAAAACTCTCTTTCAACGTTATATCCCGTTTAAATGAAAGTCCGCTCAAATCAACAGATTCAGCCCCATCCAATAGTACCCAAATATTAGAAGAAGATGAACGATAATAAAAATGTTCCAATAATCCTACCGGTTTGCCACCCAATTTCAGATGATTCTCTTGTTGATAAACATCCGGGTACTCCACGTAAGAATATCCACTCGGAGCTGTAGCATCGATATTCTCTCTTATATAAGTCAAATACGACTCGCCATCTTTTTCCGACAAAATCATCCATCCCGTGGTATTATGCTTTTCTGTTAATACAAAATTAGTTCGAGCCAAATAAGTAATATCGGTTTTCGTATCCAACACCCGTAAATAACAATCCTCTTTCAAAATCGTATCCACGTAATAAGACAGATTACGCTCATTGGAAAGCACTTTATTGCCCAAGCGCCATTCAAACTCCAGTCCGGTTTCATTACTATCTTGCGCAAAAGTCAGTACCGGTTTAATATTTATCGTTTCACCGGCAACCGCCGAATACTGGGTATTTCCCAAATCTATCGTAATTCCATTTGTTTCGGAATAATCATAATTCCCCTTGTCATCATAACATGCAGCGCACGCGAACAACAATGCAAATAACCATATTATATTTCTCATATTCATACTCTTTAGACCGTCAAATTAATTCACCGGAATGATAATCTCTTCTCCATTATCCGTAATACCCTCATCCTTAATATACTTTTTCAACTGAATAGCATATTTTCGCAATGCCGGCTCCTCTACACCCGAAAAGTCATGTATCCCGGTACACGCGAGCAAAGCATCCAACTTCACTCTAGACCAGGGACCGAAATAAATTTCAAAAGTACTATCCCACCAGAGAGGTGCAATATCTTTATCATTAAAATGAATCGTGATATATCGTTGCCCAACAAATCCCGGCTCAAAATTCTCATTGGCAACGACCGCCACGACAAGCGTAGCATCTTTTTCTTTCAACATCGCGTTCTTTTTCACCGTAACCTTTATCGTATCCTTATCTTGACCGGCTCCAAAATAAGGTTCCGAATCAAACTCGTACAAGTCTGAGGTTGCAGTGGTTAACGAATCAACCACAGCTAACTTAAACGCACGTGGAGAAGCGAGCAGATTCCCCATCAAATTCACTTCAAAATACAAATCATGTGTATCCGCCCCGGGATAATTGGCAAATGACAAAAGAGTGTCTTGCTCCTCGGACATGGTAAAATACACGTAATGCTCCAAATCATAACGACCAATCTGGTCCTTTTCACATGACGCCAATAATATCGTCAAAAATATACTGATTATAAACCACCTATTCATATTTTTACATATTTAATCATTAAATACCTGATTCATTCCGCGGCAACGGTAACACGAAATTGGTGTTCTTATTGGGTTTCACGTTATATTTCTTATAAAAATGAAAAAGTTGCCCTTCTCCCCAAAACTCTTTCTTCACGTCATTCAATATCAAGTCATGAAATTCATCTAAACTAGAAGCACTGATTCGCCCCGGGGTACACCCTCTCGCATTTCTCACGACCTCCAATTCAGCGACAGCCTTACCAAAATCTCCCAGACTCGCGTAATATTCTCCCCGTATATAATACATTTCGCTTAAACGTATCACAGGCAGCATCCGTTTATTTATCTCGTTCATACCTGTTGCATCATAATACTTACGAGTAAATACATACTCCCACGCTTCCACCACACGAACCAATCCACCGTCCTCGGCTAACCTTTTATCCCCGGCATCTTCCGATTTCCATTCTTCCCAATCCCAATAATCCACAGCCAAGTTGCATGCATTATCATCCGATTCATCATAGTTTTCAAAGTTTTCCGTCAACTTACGTTGCGAAAGCGCAAAAATCAGTTCATCATACATTTTCGTCTTATTACTGAATGTTTCTTTGGAAGTAAACGAAAAAATCTTCTCTCCCCTATCATCCACGAAATCGATCACTTCGGTTGCCATTTTCGCGGCTTCCTCTAATCGATTTGCATAAAAATACAAACGAGCCAAAGCAGCCGTCACTGCCGTGTAGTTCATCCGAAAACCCCGGTAATTAAAGAACATATCTGACGGACCTTGCTGTCCTTCATAACGACACGTAGTTGGTAACAAATAAAGCATCTCTTTCAACGTATCAGTCGTAGCTAATATATCGCGAGCATCCAGCAAATCCCGCTCGATTTTCTCAATCATGCCCGGCACGGATAAATAAGACGCCATCAAAGAAGGAAATTCATCGAAATAAGGCATATACACTTTATCTCCGGCCTCACTCAGCGAGGGGGCAAAATAGCGCAATAACTCGAAGTGCATAAACCCACGACAAGCAAGGGCTTCTCCATGAATCATATCCCGTTCAAGACGTTTTTCCTCGAACTTCACCGTATCCTCCTTACTGATATTCTGAACCAAATTATTGCAATTAGCAATCACGTTATACCCGACAGACCAAATATTCTGAATCAAAGATTCCAAATTCTTATCATCGTACAAATATCGTACAGCCCGATTATAAACATGAGAACTACTCCCTAAATTATAACTAGGGTAATACTGGGCAAGAACATCAGCAAATCCCCAAGTCAATTCCTGTCCCCACAAAGATGTGGAAGACATATCTTTATATATACCGTTCAAAGCTGTTCTATATCCACTCCCGGAATTGAAAAGAGTTTCCTCGTCCACTTCATTGCTCGGCTGTACTTCCAGCCAATTGCTACAAGCTCCAAGCAACAAAGGTAAAATGATATATAGTATTTTAATCTTTCTCATATCTCTAATTTTTTAAAAAGTCGCTTTCAATGAAAAATTCACAGTTCTCGCGTACGGATAACTCAATCCCCGCTCTTGTTTTACAGTACAGAAACGAGCCAAATCATTAGCCCCCAACTCGAAACGCACCATACCCAATCCCGCTTTCTTCAACCATTGTTGCGGAAGGTCGTAACTAATAGTCAAAGAATTTAACGACAATAAATTGTAATCTTCAACAAAACGAGTGCTTGGACGGGTACGCACTATCGACTCTTTTCCATTTTCCAGTTTTTTGAATTTAGCTTTATCACCCGGTTGTTTCCATCTTTGGGTAAGTACCCGTTTATCAACATTATCATTATACACATCGGCATTCTCTACCTTGTCTACCAAAGTCTGATTATAACGTTGTCCCCCGTACTCGTACATGAAGGTTGCATACAATGACAATTGTTTATACCTGAAATTGAAACCGAAAGAACCTTGAATATCCGGTTCTGTATCCCCGTAACTGATCTGGTCGGCTGAATCCCATACCGTGGTCAACGTTCCATCCCGCTTTTCCAATATCTCGTTTCCGGTAGCCGGATCAATTCCATGTGATTTCACAACAGAAATTGCCGTGGTTGAAGCCCCTTCCTCATATTTTTTATACGGTTTAGCAGACTCACTATCATATATCTTCAATTCCTTGTACATTTCATCCACACGGTCATTGTAATCTCTCAATGAACTGGATATCTTCAATAATTTGTTTTCATTGTGCGCCAAATTCGCGAAAATAGAAAAGCTCATATCTCGGTCATTAATTATATTACTGCGCACACTCACTTCAAAACCGCGATTCTGCATCTCTCCCACGTTATCTTTATACGTGGTAAAACCGGTTGAACTCGGGATGGTTACATCATTTACCAAATCCACCGTTTTCTTGTTATACCAAGAAGCTGTCACGTAAAACAACCTATTCAAAAAACCGAAATCCACCCCTAAATCCGTGGAATACGTTGTTTCCCAACCGAGTTTTTTATTTCCCATTGCAATCATAGAGGCTCCCATTCCCGTTTCGTACCATTCCTCGCCATCCACATTATACACGGTTTTAGCAGCAAACGGCTCGAAATTCACCTTACCGGTCGCCCCGTAAGTTCCGCGCAATTTCAACTCGTCGATAAAACCGGCATTCTTTATAAAATCGTAATTATGCAAGGCAATACCTCCACCCAACGACCAGAACACTCCGGTTTTATTATCTGTTCCGAATTTAGAAGAACCGTCCACACGCACAGAAGCGTCGAACAAATAGATATTATTATAACTGTAATTCACCATTCCCAAGAACCCGAACAAACGGCTCTTCTCGTCCCCGTTTGAAGGTTTTTCGTAAACATCTTGAGCATAACCGGCAGAACTAAAATCGCCGGAAGGGAAACCGCGATATACAGTAGATACATTCTCCCCGGTAGTAGATGTCGCATTAATACCCAACGAGAAGTTCACGTTGTGTTTCTCTATCGAACGATTGTAAGCCAGTATAACGTTCATATCCCATCCCAAACTCTCGGAAGTGGATACCGTCAATTGTCCCGATACCGAATTATCGAGATCCAATTCATCCGCATTTCTTTTAGAATTCGGATCGATAAAATTCCGTCCTTTACTTGTTGACTTGGTTACGGTAAACTGACCTTTTAATTGCAAATAATCATTAATATACCAATTAGCACTCAAATTATTAATCAATTCATGGCTTTCCGTACGATTAAAACTATTCAAACTCGCCTCGTATAAAGGATTTACATTATCGAAAGAGAGATGCCATGCCTCCAATTCCCGCTTGTAAGTCCCATCTCCATTTTTGTATTCACTATAAGGCAACTGTTTCGTGTAATCTGAAAATTTTCCATAAGGAGAATCTGCCGAACGAGTTACTCCATAAGACACATAATTCTTTACTTGGAAAGACTTAAGACGATAATCCAAATACAATCCCATGCTAATACGGTCACGATAAGAATCTTTCATGACTCCATCCTCATTATTGTACCCTAAATCCACGCCAAAACGAATATCATCAGTACCTCCATCTACATACAAACTATGCTTATGATTAAAAGCCGTACGCAACGGTTTAGACAACCAATAAGTATTCACTCCACGTACCACATTATCCAATTTCCAATTGTACTCCCGGTCTAAAGTATATTGATTTAACGGTTTATCGTCATGATAAATTCCGGCAGCAACTTCCGTTTCCAATTTCTCTTTAGCATTCATCAAGTTATAATCAGTAAGATCCGGCATAGTTACCGTTCCGGTCATACTGTATGAAACGGAAAGCTTTCCGGGTGTCGGGGCAACGGTGGTAATCACAACCACACCATTGGCAGCACGGGAACCATACATCGCTGTAGCAGCTGCATCCTTTAACAAAGTGATATTCTCGATTCGGTTCATGTCCAAGTCATACAATTTGGTTACCGAAACTTCGAACCCGTCCATGATGAAAAGCGGCAAGTTCGGGTTATTTTTCAAATTAGACTTTGACAAAGCGTCAGCATCCAATTCTTTCACCCCAATACCGGAACGACCGCGAATATACAACTCCGGCACGGCATTCGGGTCGGAACCCCACTCCGTGTTTTCCTGTATACGAAAAGACGGGTCGAATGTCTGTAAAGCCGCTAAAACATTATTTTTAGATACTTTCAGCAACTCATCCCGTTCCACTTTTATCGCATTTCCCGTGAAACTTTTCTTATTGATGTTACCATATCCCGTGATCACCACCTCTTCCATCTCCATTTTTTCTTCCGCCAAACGGATAGATAAAGGTTTATCATCATTCTTGGTATCATTGCTGACCACCACTTCTTTCGTGACCATACCGACAAAGGAAACGACAAAAACGGTACTGTCCATCGGGACAAAAGTGACTTTAAATACTCCGTTCGCATCGGTTGCTACCCCCATCTTCGTTCCCTTGAGCATGACTGTCGCTCCGGGTAGCGGTTCTCCTCGCTCATCCATCACGACTCCCCGGACGGTGCGTTCTTTTACTTTCACGTCCTTTTTGTCATTCGCTTCTTTCAACTTAATCACGATGATGTTGTTCACGATGTTGTAAGTATAGTTCGTGTTTTTCAAACAATACTGCAGAATCTCCTCCACGGAAGCGTCTTTAAATACTTTCGGCACGGAAGGAATCTTGGCGATTTCTTCAAAATTGTACAGCACATCATAAGATGTTTTACTTTTCAACTCCTCCAGCACCTGTTCCATGGTTGCATTCTGGAAGGTCAACGATAACTTCTGCGCTGCGGCAGGAGTTACCTTGAGTACGCACATGAAGCAGAGTAACAAGACTCCCTTCAGAATACCCGAGTGTAAAAAATTTTCTCTCATTTTTTTCCCAAATCTGAAATTCATATCCTACGGATTTTGTTAGTAATAATTCTGACTCAAGTAGTCCGGTCACCCGGACTACATATTTAGATCTTAGGCATGTCCTTCCACGAGCGAGTCATCAGGAATAACAAATAATCATAATGAGCTCGTGTCCGGGCATCACCCGTATAGCGTTGCTTTTTAAGCAACTCTTTTATCTTATCGTACACGGAGTACCACAAATGTTTCTGGTTATCTGCCGCAATGTTTTCCACCACCCAACGATGTCCGAAAACTTGATGTTCCGGTCCTTGCGCGGATTCTTCTTCTAATTCTTCATCCAAACCGGCGTTTACATCTGCCTCTGTTGCATAATATTGCCCGAACCATCTTACCCGACCGTTAATATCGACATCATTACGCACGTTTGAAATGAATTCCGCTTGCATCACCCGCTCCTCATCCGTCAACGCCCTTCCCCGTTTCGTGGGTTCGAATACAAGTTCATATAAATCCTCGATATACTCTTTCGGACTATATGAGTTAGGATCACGATGATAAGTCAAAGATATGCGTTTGGTCTGATATAAATCGGTAATCACGTTTTTTTCCTTCACGACATAAGATTTCAAAATTTTCATCGCTTGAGAACCGTTAAAACTTAGATTTTTGATTACCTCTTCCTGATCCAACCACCTTAAATCTTTCAACTGCTCGATCACGAATTTCAAAGAAGCCCGTTGCACCTCTTTCGGCACGACTGTAAGCGTCGGATTCGGATCTCCCACGAACGCTTCATTCAAGTAGAAAGAACCGATATTCCGGTACACGTTGAACAAATATCCCTTTACCTGTGCCACTATAAAGCGATACATGTCATTCCGGTAATTATAATCTCGGTCTTCCTCATCCATCCATTCGTTCATGTGCTCCATGATATATTTCAAGTTCTTGAGCCCGTAAGCACTGGCTTTAATGGCATCGTCACCCAAATCGTACGATAATCCGCTGGGGTCGAAGGTCGTCAACAGATATTGTTCGGGAGCGAAACGATACATCGGATCACCGGCTTTCTCGGCAATCCACCCGGCAACCACCTTATTCTCCTCTTCCGGCGTATTCACATCAAATACAGGTTGGTATGCCACTTTTATAACATAATAGTCATACGTTCCCAGTTGAGGTACTAAAGCTACCCCTTTATCCTCCGGTTGAGCCACGTAATTAAAGCCGATATTATCCATCACGGAAGCCGTAATCCCGTACTTTTGGGTATAGGAAGCCGAACGCAAAGAATCCGTCGGGATAGCAGCCGAACCTGCCATATTATTAATCAATCCTAACGTGTGTCCAATCTCGTGACGCACGGCAGCCCGAATAGATTCTCCCTGCAACTCATCCGACAATTTCAAGTGGCGGGCTCCCTCGTCAACTTGCGAGGTCTGCACGAAACGTTGAATGTTATTCCATTTCAACAAGTCATGAAACAAGAATAGAGAAGCGTTACGAATCTCGCCATTACGAGGATCTACCCAAGAAGCGTCTTTCATCATCGTCACTACACCCGTCGGCACGTAGCGAATCGTGTTATATTTCATATTATCCGGATCGAACTCGGGATCATTTGTCGGGTAATCTTTTACCTGAATGGCATTTTTGAAACCGATAGCCTCGAAAGCCTTATTCCAATCCAAAACACCTTGCGCCACGTGCGCACGCCACGCTTTAGGGAAATTAGGATCCAGATAGAACACAATCGGTTTTACCGGTTCTGTCAATTTCCCTTGTCGATAGGCTTCCACATCCGCAGGTTGAATATCCCAACGCTCCATGTAATGTCTTTCAACGGAGCGATCGACC
>QWCH01003328.1_pt1 | contig 21607 bp, 18 predicted proteins | sample 1972671 | NCBI WGS metagenome assembly QWCH01 (sample SAMN09866713, study PRJNA288562) | Human gut metagenome isolate term3_stool, whole genome shotgun sequencing... | isolation source: gut | host: Homo sapiens | place: USA: California | reverse complement strand
GATACCGCCGGCATAAGTGTACTTCTTAAATGCCAGAACAACACCCGCCATTGGATAATACGCAAAAACCAATGTATAGATTACTGCTGGTGCCAGCATAATCAAAAACTGACGATAACGGTACACTTTTTTGAAGAAAGCCTTAGGACCTCTTGGTTTTTTCACCACTTCATTATTCATTGCTTTCCATTCCTTTCTGTTGCGCATTTTATTGCGCACTTTTTGTTTCCTCATTGACGTTTTTACCAATGTTTTATGATAGTTACATTATACTTTTTAGCTTTTTAACTGTCAATTTTCATCCTGCATAATATACCCAACGTATTTCATACTTTTTTCACAATTTTTGAGCACAATAATGCGCAATAATAGTTTTTTAGTGTTGCGCACGCTCTTTGTTTTTTATTTTCTTAACACTCTTGCACAAAAATTTATTTTTAGATATACTATTTGAACACAACAGCAAAGCTAACTTCAGCTGTCCGCTTTACATAGTTTTTTAATATTTCTTATAGAAGGGAGTTTTTCATGAACCGTAAGAAAAAATATGCATCTGTCATAATCCCCGCTGTCTCACTTTTTCTTTTACTGTTTCTCTTTTTGCTCAGCGGTCTAATATCTCTTGGGCAGCAGCTTAATTCTGTCAGTCCCATTCTTGCCTGGCTGTACGGACTAATTGTTCTTGCCTGTTTGGGTGCAGGTATTATATGGCCTATCTTAAGTGTTTGGAGGCGCCCAATCTTTTCGATGTATATGCTTCGTTACCGTGATGGACGTGCCCGCTTCTACTGGTGCCGCAAGCTTACCGATAACTTAAAGAAAAACACAGAGCTTACAAATGAAGAAACGGCACAGCTTGAGGATTTCTTGAATCAAGGCAATCAGGCTGATGATCTTTTGATTGACTTTTTTACAGAAAAATTCTCTCCTGTCATAGACAGCGAGATCAAACGTGCTGCAAAGACAGCTTTTGTTACAACAGCCATCTCTCAGACAGCTTTTTACGATATGTTTTCGATGCTTTCTGTCAATCTACACCTAATCCGCACCATAGTAGAATCCTGCGGCTATCGCCCAAGCGGTGCAGCACTGCTTGGACTCTATGTGCGCATCTTAAAGGCAACATTTTTAGCAGGCGGTCTTGAAGAGATGGATCTTGAAGAATTGCTTCCACTTGTGACTGGAAACGCTGCCATGAAGCTTCCCGGCCTTGTCTTTGCCTCTGCCGCACAAGGTACCGTCAATGCATTTATGACAATCCGTGTTGGTATTTTAACAAAAAAATATCTTTTCAGTGCTGATGGACCAATTGAAATGCCGCAAGCACGAAAAGACTCCTATAAGGAAGCAATTGATTTTCTAAAAAAATGCGAATTACATAAAGATGTGATTGCAATGGCTAAAAAAACAGCGCAAGGCGCAAAAGAAGCCGCTGCTGCATCTGTAAAAAAAGTATTTAAAAATACAAAAACCTCGCCGCTTACTTGAAGCGGCGGGATTTTTGTGTTTTTTTCTATATAAATAGTCATAATGTCACTTTCCTGCAAATCTCAAGGATTCCCTTGATATAAATCACAAGTGCCATCTCAACACGTTTTAACGAGATGGCCTCATCTGGCTGATGATAATCTCCATGTCCTTTTTTGAAAAGTCCCTCTGGAGTTGGCGGCAGCGGCATACCTGTTCCGCATGCAAAGGCTCTTGGAAGCTTTCTTGCATAAGTACCGCCACTCATAACAAATGGCTTCTCATGATTTTTTGTCAAGCGATTGTAGGTGTCAGTCATAATAGTCACTGCTGGATGCTTCGGATCAAACAATGTTGGCTTTGTATTTCTTGTTACACTAAGCGAAAATCCATTTTCATTTGCTTTCTTTTCTGCTATCACTGCAAGATCTTCTTTACAGCCTGCCGGATACTTTGACAAAAAGCCAAATACCAAGTGACCATCCCTAATCCATCCCTGTGTCACAGTCAATATAGTCGGTCCTGAAATTTCATCCTCAAAAAATGCACCAAGCTGTGTTCCATTACCATCTTTATTAATCGAAGTAATCCATGACAACACTTTGCAGTCATTCTCTGAGGCGAGTTCATATCGACAAATCGCTTCACAAAGAATCGTCAATGCATTGCTTCCTGATTTTGGCGATGCACCGTGAGCTGTTATGCCGCAAGCTGTAAGTTTCCAGGCACGCTTTCCATTTTCTGTCTGCATTTGTTCCACCGTTACAGATGATTTCCTTGATGATATAAGCTCTTTAATACGCGGTGCGTCCATAACAACAGCCTCCGCAATATTAGGAACAGAATACAAACCACAATCACATGACAAAGAAATCAGCCTTTCACTAACGCTTTCATTTGCCGTAAGCTCACCATTAAAACTTCCGCGTTCTCCACAGCATACTGGAAATCCGCTGTCTGGTACAAGAGACAGCTCTGGGCACGGATAATGAGCCACAAAATGATCAATATCAAACATGCCAACCTCTTCGCTCGTACCCATATAAGCATCAAGGCTATACGGAAGCTTGATTTTGTGTTCCTTCATATATAAAAGAACATATAGCGCCATTACTGCTGAACTTTTATTATCCTGACAACCTCTGGCAATCATATATCCCTGCTCCACAACAGGCTCAAACGGGTCATGCTCCCAGTAGCCTCCTACTGGGACAACATCAAGATGGCTCCAGATTCCAATAGACTTTTCTCCATCTCCATATCGGATTCTACCGACACAAGAGTCAAAATTTTTTGTGTCCAGTCCATACTCCTTGCCGATCTGCAGCATCTCATCTAATACTCTGACACATTCTGGACCATATGGCGGCTTTTTGTCTTCTGACACGACCGCCACACTTGGGATGCGGCAAATTCTAGTCAGATCCTTAACTAGCTGCGGCATTTTATCAGAGACCCACAATGCAATCTCCTTGTCCTCATCTGTCATCTGTTCTCTTTGCAACTCTCCCAAACTCATCCAATCACCTTCCCGCACGAATGCTCTTGTCAGTCAACAATCCCATAAACTCATCGGCACCTTCTCTTACCCAGCTAAAACGCTCATGGTCAATATCACTAGGTACTGTACAGTCACCACCAAGAATTACTCCAACTGTTCCTGTTTCCTCAAGCAAACGTTTTGTTTCATCCTTTATTGCCTGCTTGCTTCCACTGTAAAGAGCACCCGTCTTGCGGTTGTCAAATCCTCCTAACACACAACGTCCGCCAAAATAATTCTTGCCATCCTTCAGGCTCAAATTTTCAACATAAACTGCCCAATTGACAGCTCTTGCTGGATAGTCTTTCCATACTTCAATTCGGTTTTTATCTCCTGCCCAGCCACAGCAGTGCAAAATGTTGTTGTCACTTAATGTATTAGCATACTCTAAAACAGCTAACTCTGCCGGTGTTACGATTTTTTTATACTCCTCTGCCGTAAAACGAAACTCCTCTGCATTTTGAACACAATAATAAATACCAGTGCAGCCTGCTTCTTCAATCACACCCTTGATCAGCGATTTGATATCTTCTCCAATTACCTCAAATGCGTGGCATACTGCTTCTGGATTTGCCTTTAAATGGCTCATAAGAAGCTCCTCGCTCGTACCAAAACGCATCAAAGACATTGGACAAAATACATTATAAAATACGCAGCACTCATCCTTTACTGCTTCAACTACACCCTTTACACGAGCAATCTGCTTACGGATAAATGGATGATCTGGACCCATTGGTTTTAAATTTAACCAATCCTCCGGTTTTTTAATCTGAGCAATACCTGGATTTGGATAATTAAAATATCCATCGCACATAACTTTAATCAGATCAAAATCTGCCTCACGGTACAATCTCAAATGTTCATCAATCGTCTCCTGTCCAAAATCATCATCTGGTGAAAAATGATACCAAAATGCGATTGGAACACGATCCACCGGTTCATTGTGAAATGCATGAAGTACACGTTCTTTCTTTGTCATTATTCTTCCCTTTCTGGCCTTTTTGCCCCTTAACTTTTTTTGTTTAAGACAATTATAACAAAGCACTTCTTCCATTTCCATCCATTTTCCGTTTGTTTCTGTGCAAAATCGCTTATTATTCTTGTTTTTGCCAGTTTATTTTGTTTAAAAAGGCAGTGTTTCTAATGTAAAAATGGAATAGAAAACCCCCAGTGCTAGCACACTGGGGGTTTTCGTTTTGACGACCAATCATGATCGTGATAACATCTTTTGCCTAGAGGTAGGATATCATATCCCACTGGCAAAATCAAGTATTTGTCAAAAATTTTCTTTTAATTCCCGATCATCTCACACAGCAAAGCTTATCATCCTCTGCATACAGCCTACACCCCTGCACAGCAGTCAGTGCACGAAGTCCTACATCCGCACAATCTTCCGGATACTGTCCTTGCCTGGACCTACAAGAAGATTATCTGGGCAACGTTTCCAATTAATAAAATCATCTGATACATACGCAGAAAGACCCTTCCAGCAATCACATATCATCCATTTCTTTCCACCAAGCTCAAATACATTCGGTCCTTCCTGTGAACAGTCAGAAATTTCCTCTCCAACTACCTCCCATTTATACAGATCAGTGCTCTGTGCTGCATAAATATGGCTGTCATGGTTTTCATCCTTATACCACATCTTGTAAACACCTGGACAAACCTCATACACACATGCATCAATCACGCGCTCAGATGACAGCTGCAATGTTGACTGATAAGTCCAGTCCCAAAGATTTTCAGATGTATAGTGGAGAATATGTCTTGGATACTCCCATGTTGTTGGGATTCCTGTAATATATGATACATACATATGATATGTTCCATTTGCCTCCAAAATCTCTGGTGCCCAAAAGGTATTATGACCATGCTCAATATCAAGATTTTCTAATGTACCGCGATAAAGCCAGCCTTTTTTATCTTTTGACGTTGCCACTCCAATCTTACTTCCATGGATTGATGAAAATCCAACTTGTACCGATGTAGAGCGCCTCTGGGTATAAAACATATAGTAGCACTGTTCGTTTCGATTCCAGATCACAGTCGGATCGGATGCACCATCAAAGATCGGATCACGAAATAGAGGTGCCGGGAAACCTTTTTCTATCTTATTATTTTCTGATTTTTCCATAGTTTTCCTTTCCATCTAACAAGCCTATTCGCAAGCTTGCCATTAAACTTTTTTTGCGAGCCTAATTGTAATCTCAAGTGTATATTATCCCTTCACAGAACCAACCATTAAGCCCTTCTCAAAGAATTTCTGTGCAAACGGATACATTACAATAAGCGGAATTGAAGATAATACCATACATGCTAACTCAATTGTCTTGTAGTTACTTGCCTGTTCCGACATTGTACTTAGAACAGATGATGCAGCTGTTCCCATTTTACTCATATTTTCAGCTGTCTGGCTAGATTTAATGACTGTCAGCATATAGTAAGATAATGTCTGAAGATCCGTCGATCTTGTGTAATACAAAGTCTGTGTGTAGTCATTCCATGTTCCAACTGCTGTAAAGATTGCAAGTGCTGAAAGAACTGGCTTTGACAGCGGCATGAAAATTTTAAAGAAAATAGAATACTCGCTTGCGCCATCAAGCTTTGCCGATTCTACTAGTGATGCTGGTATCTCACGGAAGTTTGCATTATAAATGATTACATTATAAAAACCGCCAAACAAACTAGGAATAATATACACCCAGAATGTATTATAGATCTTCATTCCCGTAAAAAGCAAGAAATAAGAAATGACACCACCATTTAAATACATGCTAATAAAGCCGATTGTTGCGTAAAACTTTTTTCCACACAGGTAATTTCTAGAAAATCCATAGGCAAACATAGAGGTAATTATGGTCTGCCCTGCTGTTACAAGAACCGTTCTTGCTAATGTGATAAAAAAGGCTTTTACAATTTCTGAATTTTTTAACACAGCCTGCCAGCTGGCCAGTGAAAATTCATCTGTAAGTACCATCGCATAACCGTTTTTTGCAATGGCACTTGCACTGTTTAAGGAATTGATCACAGAAAACCATACTGGATACAAGGTAATGAGTGTGATTACCACCATGAAAAATCCCAAAACTATATTAAATGCTTTTGTTTTTTTACTTTTAATGTTCATTTTCCAAGCCTCCTTCCATCAGAATAATCCATATCCATCTGACAGCTTGCTCACAATAGCATTTGCAAGTAACAAAAGTGCCAGTGAAAAGAAGGATTTTGTAATATTAACGGCTGCTGCCATTCCAAATTGAAGTTGCTGAATACCAATCTTGTAGATATAGGTATCAATTACTTCGCTTCGTTCCAAATTAAAGGAATTTTGGAGAACATAAATCTGATCAAAGTTGTTATTCAAAATTCCAGCAACTGCAAAGATCACCATGATCATAATCGTTCCCTTGATACATGGAATCGTAATGCTTACCATTCTGCGAAAACGTCCTGCTCCATCAATTGCTGCTGCCTCATATAATTCCTGATCTACACCTGCAATTGCTGCCGTATACAAAATCGTGCTCCAGCCCAATTCCTTGATCAAATTTGAGATGATCGCAATTGCCCAGAAATTTCCCGGCTGTGCCATAAAGACAATCGGCGAACTCAATATACCAATCTCTGTCAAAAAACGGTTAATTGGACCATCTGAGCTTAATAGTGTAATGATAATACCACCAAATACAACCCATGAAATAAAATGCGGCATGTAGGTTAATGTCTGCACCGATTTTTTTAAAAATGGCGAGGCAATCTCATTGATCAAAAGTGCAAAAAACAATGCTGCCGGAATGTTAATCAAATTACCAAGTAGATTAATTCCCAATGTATTTACCAACATTCTGGTAAAATCATGGTTTCCAAAAATTATTTTAAAATTTTGGAATCCATACCATTTGCTTGTGAAAATTCCAGCCACACCTTCAACAACTGAGTAGTTTTTAAATGCCAAAATCAGTCCAAACAAAGGCAGAATACTAAACACGATTATGCAAACTGTTCCTGGCAGCATCAGCGTATGCAGCTGAAACTGTGTCGTCCAGTCTTTTCCTAATGTAAAGTTTTTCTTTTTTTTCATATAAGCCTCATTTCCTACCTATTTTTATAGAAAGTTTTATAGAAAGAGGATGCAAATTTCTTTGCATCCTCACTCTTATTTCTATTGGTTCACTACTTACTTGTACAAGTCTGCATTAATGTCTTCAATTTTGTTTCCAGTATTCTCGCAGTTTTTCTGGTATACTTCATTGTAAGCTGCATCAATATCTGCGATGCTGTAATCTTCAAGTGTGGATACCATATTGTTGTACTCAGTCTCAAATTCCTCATCCGTCTTTGCAGTAACGATCTTTGCCTTCTGAGATTCCAGATAATTCTTTACCTGTGACAGCTTAATTCCAAGATCACTTGATGGCTCTAAAACGGTATCTGGGAAGTTAATTAAAGAGGAATTCAACTCCCTGTTGAACCATAATTTGACCGTCTTCTCCCTTTAATACAAAGCTTGAATCGCTCGTGGGAAGACGTCCCTCAAGTATTTCATCCAGATACGACATATTGATCAAAATGAGACATTCTCCACATCTGCCTTTGATTTGCGTCTTATCAATGTTATACAATGGAACCCGAATACCAAAATAGCGCTTGGTTCCAATCTGAATCAAACTAGAAAAGACAATCGAGTCCTTTACTGTTTCTGACAGTTTGTCTTTGTAAAAGGTTCCTAGATTTGCCACCATTTTTCCATTTTCATCATACAAAGCAATTGCCTCAATACTGCTTTTAATTGCCTTAATATTGCTAACCTCCAGTCGTATCACATCCTCGAGAAGGCGACTTCTCTCGCTAAGCGACTTCGTATTCAAATATGTGTTTATATCCCGATTCGACATGATATTATATGCAATTTGAATCAGTTCCTTCACATTTCTCTCCATCTCGCCCTGAGCCTGTTCAAACAATGATTCATTATATTCCTGATATTCTCTTCTTACACCCTTTTTGGCAATTCCATTGGTTACTGCCAAAGAGCCTGTAAATATCAAAATCGTAATTACAAGTATCCAGTAATACATAGTCAAAAAGCGCACTTTCCCCAGCAAATCCAGCACTCTTCTGATCTTTCTCTTCACCCATTCCATCTGATACACTCCCTTTTCTATTTATTTCTTTTAAGATTTCTCAAAAATTGCTATATTCAGTCTATTTTTTCACCCGATACTCTCCCGGTGTGCAGTGCATATATTTTCGAAAGGTTCGGTTAAAATAGCTGATATTGTTGTAACCGCATTCTGTCGCAACCTCACTTATTGACAAAACATCTTCCTTTAACATGTCACACGCCACACCGATACGGTAATAATTTAAATACTCAATTGCAGTCATTCCTATCTGTGATTTAAAGAAACGGCAAAACTGTCCCTCACTCATATGGAAATATGCTGCAAGGCCACACAAAGTTAAATTCCTTGCATAATTTTCCTGTATATACTGCAAAATCTGCTTGATCATACGCACTCGTTCATCATCCTTTTTCTTTAAAGTAAATGACGTTGCTTCTGCGTCCAGACAAAGATAATGCCATATACGAAGCAGATTTGATTTAATCAGCAACTCATTTTTTTCCATTTCCTGGCTGCAAAGAGCACGTATTTCTTCAAGCGGTTCTTCGATATGCGGCCACATAGCATCATCCTTTTTGAAATGGTCTCTGAAAATAAGCTCACCATTTGCCTGACGGCTGATATATTTTTGCTGAATATCATCATTGCCATAGCTGCTTATAAGCTCTCTTCCAAAGTCAAGCGCATAAAAAGCCAGTGGATTTTTTTCATCTCCCCTAAAGGAATGCACAATCCCTGCATTTATAAACAAAATATCCCCTGGCTCAATGTGCATTGTTCTTGTATTAAGACAAGCCGTTCCAGTACCTCTTGTAATCACCAGAAATTCATACTCCTCATGCCAATGCGGCGGTACTGGCTCTGGCCAGAGAGGTTCCTTTGTCATTTCATGAAGACGCAGATGAAATCGAATATCTCCGTGAAACTGCATTTCATGAATACGAGCAAATTCTAGTTGGTTCATATGTTTCTCCTCCTTTGTTGCAGTTCACAAGACGCTCATTCGCAAAATCGCACACAACGTGTGAAATTTAAAATCAATTTTGTGTCAGAATCTGTGAAAAATGGTCAAGTATTTTCTTTCTTTTGTTAGTATAATACAATCAGAAGAAATTTGCGATACTTATCGCACTATTTATAAGGAGGTTTTTTATGCAATTTGAAACAGCAAATGGCGTTCTAATAGCCAGAAACGGCGGCGAAATGCTTCGTATTGAACCGTGGGGCAAAAATTCTCTTCGTGTTCGTGCAACCATGCTTCCAGAATTATCAAATCAAGACTGGGCACTTACAGAAACACCAGAAAGCTCACATGCTGAGGTTGAGTGTCACGAAGTTGACCACTGGGTTGGTGACGGCACTATTGATAAGCGTGAGTCTGCCTCTATCACAAATGGACGCATATGCGCAGTTGTTAACTTTGCAGGCGTTATCACATTTTACCGTGACGGCAAACAGTTTTTACGCGAATATTATCGCAGCTACGATGGCACATTAAGCCGCGAAAGCCGCTGCTTGAAAACTGTAAACCGCGAGTGGAATGGCATCATTGGCGGAAGCGAATTCAGTCTGAATCTGAAATTTGACAGCAATGACGGCGAGAAGATCTTTGGTATGGGTCAGTATCAGCAAGCTTACATGGATTTAAAGGGCTGTACACTTGAGCTTGCTCAGAGAAATTCCCAGATAAGTGTTCCTTTCGCAGTATCAAATCTCGGCTATGGTATGCTGTGGAACAATCCGGCTGTCGGACAGGTTACATTCGGAAAGAACTATACTGAATGGACTGCACGTTCCACTAAGCAGATGGATTATTGGCTGACCGTTGCTGACGGACCAAAGCAGATTTTGGAAAATTATACAGCCGTGACAGGACGCGCACCGATGTTTCCTGAGGATCGTATGGGACTTTGGCAGTGCAAGCTTCGTTACCGCACACAGGATGAAGTTCTTAGCGTTGCACGTCAGTACCAGAAGGAAGGCATCCATATTGACCAGATCGTAATCGACTTCTTCCACTGGACTGTTCAGGGTGACTGGAAATTTGATACCACCTACTGGCCTGATCCTAAGGCAATGGTAGATGAACTCCACTCCATGGGCATTAAGGTAATAGTTTCTGTATGGCCATCAGTTGACAGAAAGAGCGAAAACTTCCAGCCAATGATGGATCGCGGTCTTTTGATCCGGACTGAGCGAGGTGCAGCACAGACTTACGACTATCAGGGTGACTGTGTTGAGATCGATGTATTTAATCCTGAAACAAGAAAATATGTATGGGAAATCTGCAAGAAAAATTATTATGATTTTGGCATCGACGCATTCTGGCTTGACAACTCCGAGCCTGATTACGGTGTATACGATTTCGACCATTACCGCTACATTGCAGGTCCTGCTCTCTCCTGCTCTAATATTTATCCGCAGCTGTACAGCCGCGTTTTCTATGACAACATGAAGGATCTTGGCGACGGCACCGTTGTTAATTTACTTCGCTGTGCATGGGCCGGCAGCCAGAAGTACGGCAATGTTGTATGGTCTGGCGATGTTCCAAGTACCTTTGAGGCATTCTATGACCAGCTTCAGGCAGGCTTAAATATGGGTCTTGCCGGAATCCCGTGGTGGACAACAGATGTCGGCGGCTTCATGACTGATGATGTAAATGATCCAGATTTCCAGCAGCTTTTAATTCGCTGGTATGAGTTTGCTGTTTACTCTGCAGTTCTTCGTATGCACGGCGACCGCGGTCCTTACAACATTCCACCGCTTGATACACGCGACTGGGGTGGCGGCTACCTTCATACAGGACAGCCAAATGAGCTATGGAGCTACGGTGAGGAAAATTACCGCATCATGAAGAAATATTATGATATCCGTATCGAGATGCATGATTACATCAAGCAGCTCTACGAAGAAGCTTCATCAAACGGCTCTCCATTAATTCGTACAATGTTCTATGAGTTCCCAGAGGATTCAAAGTGCTGGGAGCTGCAGGATCAGTACATGTTCGGAAGCGAGTACCTAGTTGCACCAATTTTCCACTTAAACCAGTTTGAGCGCGAAGTTTATCTGCCAGCTGGAAAGTGGGAAGATACAAGAGACCATAAAGTTTACGAGGGTGGCCAGACCATCACCGCTGACGCACCGCTTGATTCGATGCCAGTATTTAAACGCATTTAATTTTTTCATACAAAAAGTGGAGAAGCTCATTCGCTCCTCCACTTTTTATTGTTTCCTTATTCAACGATGACATCAAATCTCGGTGTTTTATCCTGTTCAAAATAGACACGTCTCATTCCACTTGACACAATCTTTTCCTCAAAGCTTGTAACCGCGTGATAGGCGATCCACAAATTTTGATCCCGATCCCAGAAAAATGAATTGTGCCCCGGACCATACTCGCCTGGAATGGTTGCAAAGCTAGCTATCGGTGTCTTCGCTTTTTCCCACACAGACAAATCACAAAGATCATCTCCATCATTTGCCGTCAACATGCCGATTGCATACAGATATCCTCTCGCATCGCCTCCCGAATAGGCCAAATAAATTTTGTTATGGTAATAAAATGCATACGGTCCTTCGTTATTAATTGTATGCTCCGTATTTTCAAAGCCATACAGTGGTCTGGACAAGCACTTAGGTTCGCTAATCAGCCGTTCTGGATGCACTGGATCAAATTCGGCAATCATTAACATCGAGCCTGTATCAAGCGGTGTTCCAATGTTCTTTCGATGAGACCACACGTAAAAATAGCGTTCTCCCGACTTTACAGGTGTCATATCAATATTAATGCCTTTTTCTGACAAAAAGCCTCCATTTGCCCTTCTTACACGGATTGGCTTTTCCCAATCTTTCGGATTTAAGATGTCTCCATTTTCTTTTAACTTCATAATATGGCACTGCGGATTCCATTCAGAATCACTGACTGTAAACAGCAAATACAAACTTCCATTCAGCACATGAAATTCCGGTGCCCAAAACAGCTGAACAAACCCATTTTCCGTATCCTTATCCAAAATCTTATACGTCTTTACATCTTTTGCAAACAAATCCTTTAGCTCATGCGCTTTTCTCACATAGAAACCAATGTCATTCTCATTGTCGTTCGTTGCAATAAAATAATAGTCATCCTTCCATAACAAAACCACCGGATCAGCAAGTCCCCGCGCAAGTGGGAATTTTAATTTTGGCTCTGTCATCTGCCTTTTTGCATGAAGTGCATTCCAATGATGCTTAATACATTGTGCCATTTCATCCGGTATTGCAATCTGATCGGTCATTCGAATTGCCTCAAGCGTCAAGCCTGTTTTTTCACACAGCTGTGCCCCTGAGCAAATCCCCCATTCGTCAAAAGTCAGAAAATCAGCTGTGCTCCAACTCCAAAAAGATCCCTTGTTTTCGCTGTTCACACTTCCATCAGATTTCCAGTCTTCTCCCGTAATTAAATAGGTAACTGCCCCATCCTTTTTTACTGCTGCTACTTTTAAATTGCCAACAAAGCTTGGTACAATCACATTATCCTCATTCACCCATGCTTTTGGAAATACCAAACCATAATTGTTGTGCAGTGGACACTCCTCTTCATTTTCCTTTACCGACAGATGTACGCTATATGCTAACCCATTCGGATACTGTCCTTTTACCGTCTTTCTGTTATACACCCTAAGAACTTCTTTTTTTCTCTCCTCCATTGTTTTTCTCCCTTTCAATTTCCGATAAAACCAAGAGCAATCTTTATCTGTACGATCTTCTTTGATTGCTGCCAGTCTCTGCACTCAGCTTATCACACACAAATTAAAAACGCAAGTAAAAAGCAAGTTGAAATCCTTGATGTTTTTATGTATAATCAGTCTTAGAGATGGCCTTTGGCATGACCACAAAACACATTCATACAACGCGTCATGTACTGTGCCACCTATATAAGGAGGATTTTATTATGGCAACATGGAAAAATCTGGATACACTTGCTTCTTATGGCGAGCTTTCCAAACTGAAAAATCATGTCGATATCGCCAAGGCAATGTCTGGAGAAAACGGAGCTGAGCGTGTCGCAAAATACAGCGTACCGATGGCAGCAGGATTAAACTACAATTACGCTGCAAAAGAGGTTGATGAGACTGTTCTTGCCGCTCTTGAAAAGCTGGCTAACGAGGCTGAGCTTTCTGAAAAATTTGAGGAGCTTTACAACGGTGCCGTTATCAACACCGGTGAAAACCGTATGGTTCTTCATCACCTTGCACGTGTACAGCTTGGAAAAGCTGTTGTTGCAGACGGCGTTGACAAGCGCGAGTTTTATGTAGCACAGCAGAAGAAGGCAGCTGATTTTGCAAACAAGGTTCACGCAGGTGAAATCACCAATGAAAATGGCGAGAAGTTCACCACCGTTGTTCAGATCGGTATCGGCGGAAGTGATCTTGGTCCTCGTGCTCTTTATATCGCACTTGAGAACTGGGCAAAGGCAAACAACACCTTCAAGATGGAAGCAAAGTTCATCAGCAATGTTGATCCAGATGACGCAGCAGCAGTTTTAGCAAGCGTTGATCTTGCACATTCCTTATTTATCGTTGTATCCAAGTCTGGAACAACACTTGAGACTTTAACTAATGAGGCATTCGTAAAGGACGCACTTGTAAAGGCTGGATTAAATCCATCCAAGCATATGTTAGCTGTTACAAGTGAGACATCTCCTCTTGCAAAGAGTGATTCTTATCTGACTGCTATCTTCATGGATGACTACATCGGCGGACGTTACTCTTCCGTTTCTGGTGTTGGCGGTGCAATCCTGTCTCTTGCATTTGGACCAGAAGTTTTCGCACAGCTGCTTGACGGTGCTGCCGAGGAAGACAAGCTCGCAGCAAACAAGAACATCTTCCAGAACCCAGATATGCTCGATGCACTGATTGGTATTTACGAGCGAAACGTTCAGGGTTATCCGGCTACTGCTGTTTTACCGTACTCTCAGGCATTAAGCCGTTTCCCTGCTCATTTACAGCAGTGTGACATGGAGTCAAATGGTAAGACCGTAAACCGCTTCGGTGAGCCAGTTGACTACCCAACCGGTCCTGTTATCTTTGGTGAGCCAGGAACAAATGGACAGCATTCCTTCTATCAGCTGCTTCATCAGGGCTCTGACATCGTTCCGCTGCAGTTCATTGGCTTTAGAAACAGCCAGTTAGGTGTTGATGTTGATATTGAAAACAGCACCAGCCAGCAGAAGCTGTGCGCAAACGTTGCTGCTCAGATCGTTGCATTCGCCTGCGGAAAGAAAGATGACAACTTAAACAAGAACTTCAAGGGACATCGTCCATCAAGTATCATCACTGGTGATGAGTTGACTCCAGCTTCCTTAGGTGCACTTCTTGCTCACTTCGAGAACAAGATCATGTTCCAGGGATTCGTATGGAACTTAAACAGCTTCGATCAGGAAGGTGTACAGCTTGGAAAGGTTCTTGCAAAGCGCGTTCTTGCACATAACACAGACGGTGCTTTAAAGGCTTACAGTGATCTGTTAAATATCTAATCTAGGGATATTTTTACTCGAACATAAGAGCCTGCCATAAGTATGCGTAAAATTGATGCATACCCATGACAGGCTCTTTTTCTATAATATTATTTCTTTTCTCTGAAAATCGCACGGAAAATCAATCGTACTAGCGGACCGCAATAAAACATCTGATACAAAATTGCCATCGGGAAATTCATACCCCAGGTCTGTATCCATGTTGGGAAATCCTTTGTATCCTTAAAAAGAATCGTTGCGATCAGGCTCATTATCGGGCACATGATGCAGCAAATACAAATGGAAATCGCATAAGTAATAAACTGTGGACGATCATCTGGTCTCATAACAGTAAATGCAAGCATTCTTGCAATCTTTCCGACTACAAAGAATTCTAAAATAAATGCAATTGGAACCATAATAGGCATCTCGTGAAGTGCGGCTATAAAGGTTTCTCCTCTCACGCCGCCCATATTGAGCGCAACATTATAAACGATCATCCCGTAAACCATAATGGTCGCCATGATTGCTGTGAAAATAACATCTTGAAACTTATTTTTTGGCATAATAAAATCCCTCCGTATGATAAAATGATACAAACGACTTGCGTGGCGGCAATTGCGTCATGTGTTGTTCGTTATCATCCAAATCATTCGAAAGGGATTGTGCGTTTCCAATATGCAGTCTTTTATACTGCAACCACTTTTCATTGCTGCGTTATTTTACCACAGTTTTTTCATTCATGTAAGCGTTTTTTTCTATTTTTCTTCGCTTTTGGATATTTTCCATGTTTTGCACACTTTTTATTGGAATCATTTCAGTTCTTTTATAAAACTGCGCGGTGTCATTCCATATTTATTTTTAAATGCCCGATGAAAATAAGACAAATTGTGAAAGCCTACCGACAAGGAGACTTCCAAAATAGATGTATTGCCCTGCTCAAATAGCTCCACTGCCTTTTCAAGACGGACATTGTTTACATATTCTACGCAGGTCATATTCATATGCTTTTTAAAAAAGCGCATAAAATGATATTCGCTGAAACAACAGATTTTTGCAAGCTCTTCTACGGAGATTGTCTGTGCATAATGAATTTCAATATAATCTAACACATTTTTTAGCTTATCAGCCGGTGTTCCTTCCTCTGGCAGCACATTTTTTGCCTGCTTTGTGCTATATTGAAGCAGCAGAAAAATCACCTGCAAAAACAATCCCTTTAATGCAAGCTCATATCCTGGCACCTCTTCATGATAAAGCGCTGCAATCTGACGAAAAATTTTTCGAATTGATACATAGGCTGGATGCTTTGGCGTAATAAGGCACGGCAATATTAACTCATGATTCATGATAGGAACAAAGTAGCGTGTTGAACAGATATCTGTTGAATTTCCGCCAAGAAAATTCAGATGAAATACATACGTCTCGGAAATCATCTCTTCATTTTGCGGCTGCGCCAATGAAACACTATGAAGAAGAAGCGGTGGAACAAATAAAATATCTCCTTTTTTCACTTCATAATCTACCAGATCAATCTGATACAAACCCTCTCCTTCTGTAATAAGAGTCAGCTCTGCCTCTTCATGCCAGTGCGTCGTAACTACCGGATAGACTAAGTCCAGTTTTGTGATATATTTTTGCATTGGAAATAAAGTCTCTCCATGCCTTGCGCTCTCTTTTTGCTCTGGTGACGGTACATACAGCTTTTTCAAAGTGTCTCCTTCCTTCTTTCTTTGTATATCCTCCTGAATCACTCAAATACAGCAGGATTGTGTCATATAATGAAAAAATATTGCAAGAAAAATTGATTTTTGTTTTCTATAATGGCAATATAATACAATTTATCTTTTTTATCAAGCGAATTTAATTTTTTTACAGAATGGAGGTATAATTTAAATGAATACAATAAAAAGCTTACATCCGACAAATAAGAAATGGTGGCACGACAAGATTGCCTACCAAATTTATCCAAAGAGCTTTCTTGATACAAACGGTGACGGTATCGGTGATTTACGTGGTATTATCTCAAAGCTTGACTACTTAAAGGAACTTGGCGTTGACATTATTTGGCTCTCACCAATCTACAAGTCACCTTTTGTTGATCAGGGCTATGATATCTCTGACTACTATGCGATTGCAGAAGAATTTGGCACCATGGAAGAGTTTGATGAACTTCTTGCTGAATCAAAAAAACGCGGTATCTCAATCATCATGGATCTTGTTATCAATCACTGTTCTGACAAGCACGAGTGGTTTAAAAAGGCACTCGCAGACCCAGACGGTGAGTATGCTGACTATTTCTTCTTCCGTGAAGGCAAAAACGGCAATCCGCCAAGCAATTATCGCTCATATTTTGGTGGCAGCTGCTGGGAACCAGTTCCAAACAGCAACAAATATTATTTACATATGTTTGCAAAAGAGCAGCCTGATTTAAACTGGGAAAATCCTACGCTCTTACAAAAGCTTTATGATATGATCAACTGGTGGCTTGAAAAAGGCTTAGGCGGTTTTCGTATTGATGCCATTATCAATATTAAAAAGGATCCGGCATTCCCTGACTATGAGCCTGACGGTGACGACGGACTTGTAAGCTGCTGGAAAATGGTCGAGCACGTAAATGGTGTTGGTGACTATCTGGAGGATTTAAAAAAGCATACATTTGAAAAATATGATGCCTTCACTGTTGGTGAGGTTTTCAATATGAAGGGCGATGAGCTTCGCGAATTTATAGGCGAAGACGGTCATTTTTCTTCTATATTTGATTTCAGTGCCGCATGCCTAAGTGACGGCAAGCACGGCTGGTATGATTCACCTTCAATTGAATTTAAAAAATGGCGCGAAACTATTATCGACTCACAGCTTAGAAATCAGAACTATGGTTTTGAATCTAATATTATTGAAAACCATGATGAGCCGCGCGGTGTATCACGCTTTTTGCCTGAATATGCCCACACGCCATCAGGTGCTAAAATGCTTGGAACAATAAATGTGCTGCTTCGCGGACTACCATTTTTATATCAGGGTCAGGAGATCGGCATGCAGAATGCCAAATGGAACAGTATTGATGAGTTTGACGATATCAGCACAAAGGATCAGTACCATGTTGCAAAAGAGGCAGGACTAAGCGATGAAGCTGCACTTGAGGCCTGCAGCAAAATGAGCCGCGACAATGCTAGAACACCTATGCAGTGGACAGACGGCGAAAATGCTGGATTTACAACTGGTACTCCATGGCTTAAAGTAAACAGCAATTATACCGATATCAATGTAAAGAATCAGGAAGCTGATGCACATTCTGTATTAAACTATTATCGCAAGCTTATTGCTCTTCGTAAGTCAGATGAATACAAGAGTCTCTTCACCTACGGTGAATTTGTGCCTGTTTACGATGATACAGAAAGTATCATGGCTTTCTATCGAAAGAATGAGTCAGCGTGTGTTCTTATTGCTGCAAACTTTGGAAAAGAACCTGCTTCTGTGACACTCAAATCCCAGGCAGCTCGCATTCTATTATCCACAAGACCAGACGGCAGCGTACAGATTGATACCACATCTGCACCGAAACTGACACTTGACAGCTGCGAGGCAGTTGTGATTGAATTATAATTGCTTTGGACAAAATTGCTTTTCCTGTTCCCAATAAATAAAAAGGAGGAAGCACACATGAATCAAATAGAGCGAAGAGATGCCGGCCTTGCTTATATCTCAGACGACTCCGTTTTTGAGGAGCAAAAAAAATGCAGACAAATTCTGCAAAAACTAAACTTTATTGACCGTTCTGACTTTGCTGGAATCTCCGAAATAGTAAAAGAACTTTTCGGAAAATCAGAAGGAGCCTTTGTCAATCCACCATTTTATTGTGACTACGGCAGCCACATCGAAGTCGGCAAAAATTTCTTTGCCAACTATAATTGCACTCTTTTGGATGTTGCAAAGATCAAGATTGGTGACAACTGCCAGATGGCACCAAATGTCGCAATCTACACAGCTGGCCATCCAATTCATCCAGTTAGCAGAAATTCTGCCTATGAGTACGGTAAAGAAGTCACAATCGGTGACAATGTATGGCTCGGCGGCAACACCGTTGTCTGCCCGGGTGTACACATTGGAAACAATGTTGTCATCGGTGCCGGAAGCGTTGTGACAAAAGATATCCCAGACTGGTCAATCGCTGCCGGAAATCCGTGCAAAGTAATCCGCAAAATCACAGATGCCGATAAGAGACGCTTATTCCACAATGAAGACATCGACGATGAAGCCTGGGCTGATATCACATCAAGAATGAGTTTCTAATTATTTTTTACAGAAATCACAGAGGACAGGGAAAACACTTTCCCTGTCCTGATATCTCCCTACGTTGGCATTATCCAAAAGCACTCTATTAATTTGCAAAGTTGATTACAACCGGATCAGAAGTAGAGATCTCGTCATATGTGTCTGCATCTGACACAACAACACAAAACTCCAGAGACTCCAGTTCTTCCATTGGGCAATAATCATCAGAGTCCTCATACATGTCAATCACTTCTTTTGTTTTCTTGCCTGCTACGATATCAGCATAAAATCCGGTATAGCACATAAAGCCATTGATTGATTCATCATCATACCCTACATTGATTTTCTTATCTGTGAGATTCTCAATAATGAAATTAATCGTATATCCATCTCCGTACTCATTTTCCTTGAGTCCATTGTATGTAACGATCACAGAATCATCCTGATATACAATATCACCCTCTACTGTTGCGTCTTCTCCACGTAACGTTTTTAACTCTGCTTTCAACTCGGTAATCTGCTTTTCCAGCTGTTGAATCAGTTTTTCAATTTCAGATGCTCGGTCTTCACCTGTAGCACTCTCTTCAGTGCCGTCTACCTCAATGCTAGTTTCCTCTTCTGTGCTAGTCTCTTCTGCCATTACCGGCATCGCTGCGGACATAATGGTAGCTGCTGCTAATGCATAAACATATCGTCTCATAGGGCAATTCCTCTCCTTCATAATTGTTGTTTTAATTGTAACAATAATACAATTATTTGTCAACTGCTTGACTAATATCTACTTGAACCAGATCAATTCCTGATTTCACAATAAAACAGTCTAGATATTTGTTTCTATCTTTCGTTCTCTGCTGTTACATTAAAATCCTCATCATCATCGATAACAATGCAATTCACTTTTTTTGAAAATGCAGTGCAGGCATCCAGTGCAATAATGCCCTCGCCATAGTAAGGACTAAAGTCGGGATTATTGTCAAATTCTCCGCCTTTCTTTTCATAATGAGCATGACCAAACGAACAATGCCAATGACCACAAACAATTTTCTTTCCAGGCTCAACTACATGGTTATGAGCAGCTTGCATTCCATTTTGCCATCTCGCCTGATCCCAAGCTACTTTGTCAGCGTCTCGCCAGTTGATATTATAAATATATTCAATCGGATCAAACAGACCACCCTTTACTGTACATGGAATCCATCCATGTACGAAAATATAATGAGAAGTCTCATAATAATCCAACATAGACGGTATGATCGTCTGGATCAGTGGACTTTTTCGCAATTTTTCTTCAACACTGTATGGTGTCGCCGCCAAATCTCCCATTGTCATTTGGGTCAGCTGCAAAACAGTATCCACAGTGCCATTCTTTCGATGATAGGATCTCCAATAGCTATGATGAAACCAGTCTTTTAATAATTCCAACGTCAGATCTTCATGATTGCCTCGAATCAGTATCACTTCATTCTTAGCAAGCAAATCCATAATAAATTCTTGCAATTCTAAAGCTTGTTTGCCTCGATCAAACAGATCCCCACAGACAATCAACTTATGTGGTTCTGTGTCCGTAAAAAAACCTTTCTCAGTTAATGCAAGCTTAAGTTCATCAAAAAATCCATGCACATCAGCAACAACATAATACTTCATTTTTCGTCATTTTCTCCTCTCTAGACTTTGAATGTCCAGTTTTTGGCTCTCAAATGCTACACTGGCAGGCAATCAGCAGACAGGGAGTTGTCTTTCTTGTCGCGCTTCTGATTTTTTCAGCACTCTTTGGATACAATGGAATTTTGTTGCTTAAATTGTTTCATTAATTTAGAAGTAAACTACTGTGGACAATCAATGAGCCAAAACAATGTCATTAAAATAAGACATTGTAGGCCAAAATAATCGTCCTCGGTGGTCACTCCAATGGTTGATTCATTATTTTTTCAAACTGCTCTACCGTCATGTTCGCCTTAGCAGCTGCCTTTTCAATGTTCAAGGAATTATCTCTAACTAAATCTATAAGAGTGATGAGCTTGCCTTCTGCCTTACCTTCTGCCTTACCTACAGCAATACCTTCCTGCTTACTTTCGTCAATCATATCTCTAACTGCTTTACACATGTCAATTTCCCCCTTTCCATCTGGAACATAGATTGGTGTATTCGTAATGTCGCGTATTACTCTCGCAGCATCATTATCCATAACCATTACCTGGCTATCATTTAAAAATTTCGACAACGCTTTCTTGTCTTTCGAATACTTAATATATCCAAGCACATCTCCAAGACTTGACGAAAACTTTTTTAAATCAGCTTTTGTTAGCTTATATGGATCAATCAAAAAAATTCTATAATCCTAAACATATTCCAATAACTTTTCATCTTCCAAATCCATCATATCATAAAGTGAAAGCGGTCCATCCCACTCATCTGCTCCGAAATGAACTACCAACGTAACGACTGGGCGAATTCGATCTTCTTTATAGAATCCTGAAAGATATTCACCTTTATTATGTCCTTTTCTATCACCTTGATTCTTATGTCTTTTTGCCACCTCTGAAACCTGTTTCCCATACTGTAAAGCATCGTAAATGATGTTTCTCACTGGCATTGCATAATGGATCTCTGTCTGATTTTCGACTCCTAGAAGAATATATGATGCTCTTGAGTCTTGCATGATAACAGTAGATTTCAGTACATCACGATATTTCTGAACAACAT